>Ga0154470_1120_pt1 | contig 109766 bp, 98 predicted proteins | sample RifGroC2_FD_115949 | JGI IMG/M metagenome (GOLD analysis project Ga0154470, IMG submission 115949) | Geobacteraceae bacterium GWC2_58_44 | reverse complement strand
CTCCCTCTGGAAAAGAAGGACGGAGTCTATAATTCCCTTAAGATTTTCGGGAATTATAATTGTCGTCAGGCGGGAGTTTTAATTGTCGCTGATCAACCAAGTCTACTATTTGCACAAAGCGGTATATTTGCAGCCTAAATGGCATGGAGAAGAGGGCGAATGGCAAAAGTTCGCTCAAGATTGCATCCAGCTCGCTCCGCCAAACGAAGGTAACACCGTGTATATGCGCATTGTGCAGGCTATTTGGGACACCAATGATCGCAGATCCTTTGACGAATACGGCATTTCCTGGGAAATCATGAAGCAGGGTTTTATCGAGGCAGACCGGAGTTTCCCCAACTCCCCATGGCTTCTGAACAATTTCTGCAGTGCTGCATGCATTGCCGGAGACAAGGAAACTGCACGCGCCCTATTTAAGCGTATTGGAGATCACCCTTATATCGCGGCGTGGTACTACCCGCCTCGTGTAAGCGAATATAAAAAATGGAGAGATTGGGCGCTAGGCGATAACGAGCCTGGAGCTAAGGCATCAACTCTGTCCTTTCCCGGAGGTACTGAAGATTTCCGCCAAACGATGCTTCTTGCCAAAGAGGGTGATCCGGAAGCACAACATAAACTGGGGAATTTTTACCTGCGGGGAGAACAGGTAGTGCAGGATGAAACTGAAGCGGCGAAATGGTTTCGCAAAGCCGCAGAACAGGGACATCGTGGCGCGGAGTATGCCTTGGGATCCATTTATTTCAATGGTAACTCCCCGATCGACAGAGATTATAAGGAGTCGACAAAATGGCACTACATTGCGGCCATACAGGGCGATAGCAACGCAGCGAGTACGTTGGGGGGCATGTACCAGGAGGGGTACGGTCTGAAAAAGGATATTCTAAAGGCGTATATCTGGCACAGCCTGGTAACGCAGTGGAAAGCACCGGAGGTGAAAGAGATTGCAGCCAAGCTTACTCCGCAGCAACTGAATCAGACGGAACTGGAGCTGAAGAGGATGAGGGATGAAATACGCGCCAATATGGAGGCCGCGGAAACGCGCCCGCTGGACCCGTCCAAGATCAAGGTTCCCGAGATGCAGTATAAGAAACAGATAAAAACGGTGCTGATTCCTCCGGTTACATTGCCCACTGGCAATCTGCTTGAAGGGGTGAAGTGGCAATTCACCAGCGGGGCACAAGGCAACGAGAATACATTGTCGATGAAGGATGGTGGGGATGGTGAAGCACAGATAAAGATAGATCCACTCCCGGATGGATGTTGCGTACTGGTTGGCGCAAGAGTTCGACATTCCCGCCAGGAGGCGATTATAAAGGGCGCTCCGTTTTATCTGGTGAATCTGGTAAATCGTGGTTTGAATGACATGCAAATAGGTGCGGGGCTCATGGTCGCGCCGACCGTCAAAGAAAAAGATGGCAATTGGTACCAGGTCCAGCCGATATTGTCGTCATTTGAGGCGATCAACCTTCGCTTTGGTACGGTGGAGGCACGAGAGGAAGAGAAAAAGGGTAGTAATACGGTGCTGTCGGATATAAAGATGGTGATCTTCCAAACCTGCGATGAAGCAAAGATAGCCGGAGAGGACCTATTCAAGCAGAGTTCTTCAGGAAGATAATTAAGCCTTTGAAATAGAAAACCTGGGAACCAGGAAACGGGTCATACCGCTATTCTCTGCACTCCAATCAGGTGTTCTTCCCAGATTCCCTTGCGGAATTCCGTATTAATCAAGGGATAGCGGTTCTGAATCCTCCATAGGTAATACTTGAGGATCATGGACGCGCAAAGGGGGTGAGCTAACACCGCTCACCCCCTTTCTTTTCAATAGCCTTGTTAATATATGTCTTGGTACGGGATTCTTAACTTCCCCCTACCTGACCCTCCCCCTCCGGGGGAGGGAACTGCCTGGAAGAGTCTGTTAAGTTGTCGGTCCCCTACTTTTTGGAGAGGAATTCCCGCCCGAAGGGGGACATCTCGCGCAGCCTGCTGATGATCGGCGGCAGTTCCTTGATCACCGCATCGATTTCCCCGTCGGTCGTAAAACGGGACAGCGAGAAACGGATCGAGCCGTGGGCACAGGTGAACGGGACGCCCATGGCGCGAAGCACATGGGAGGGCTCCAGAGAGCCGGAGGTGCAGGCGCTCCCGGAGGAGGCGCAGATCCCCTTCTCGGAGAGTAGCAGCAGGATTCCCTCGCCCTCGACGAACTCCATGGCGATGGAAAGGGTGTTGGGAAGCCGCTCGGTGCCGCCGCCGTTGATCCTGGTGTTCGGAATCAGGGAGGTCAGTTCGCGCTGCAGCCTGTCGCGCAACTCGCGCACCCGGCCGCTCTCCTCGTCCATGTGCGAGAGCGCTACCTCGCACGCCTTGCCCATGGCGATGATCGATGCGGTGTTCTCGGTGCCGGCCCTGCGGCCGCGCTCCTGGTGCCCCCCGACCAGCATGGGCCGAAACGGGGTGCCGCGCCGCACGTAGAGGACGCCGACCCCTTTGGGCGCATGCAGCTTGTGACCCGAGATCGAGAGCATGTCTATGGACGACTGCGCCATGTCCAGGGGGATCTTCCCCACTGCCTGCACGGCGTCGGTGTGGAACAGGGCGCCCTTCTCTTTCACGATCCTGGCGGCTTCCTCTATCGGGAAGATGACGCCGGTTTCGTTGTTGGCGTACATGAGCGAAACGATGGCCGTGTCTTCGTCCAGCGCGGCTTTCAGTTCATTCAGGTCGATCTGCCCCTCGGTGTCGACGTTCAGCTCGGTCACCCGGTAGCCGCGCTTGGTCAGGTTGCGGCACTGGGTCAGGACGGCGGGGTGCTCGACGCGGCTCGTGATGACGTGGCGCTTCTCGGGAAAGACTTCCAGCGCCGAGCGGATCGCGGCGTTGTCGCTCTCGGTGCCGCAGGCGGTGAAGACGATCTCGTCCGGCAGTGCGCCGAGCAGCGCCGCCACGCGGCCGCGCGCCTCGTCCACTTTCTTTTGCACCTGGCCGCCGAAGAAATGCATGGAGCCGGGATTGCCGTACAGCTCGCAGAAGTAGGGACGCATCTCCTCGAAAACCCGCTCATCCACCTTGGTGGTGGCGTTATTGTCAAGATAGATCTCCTTCATCCCTGTACCTCCTGAACGTTGATGTCGCTGGAGACCATTTCGCGCAGCTTCTGCTCTACGAACTTCGCCGTGTTCCCGGAGGAGGCGCAGCCGGCGCATGCCTTACGGAAGGCGACCTGCACGTTGGATCCGTCGATGTCGATCAGTTCCAGATCGCCGCCGTCGGCCCAGAGCTGGGGACGGATCTCGTTCTCCAGGGTCTCCTGGATCAGCTGCATCTTCCTCAGGTTGGTGAGCTTTACCGCAGGCTTCTCCTGCGCCACCTTCTTCTCCTCGCCCATCACCTCGGCGATCAGTTCCTTGATCTTCGGGATGCAGCCGCCGCAGGCCCCGCCTGCCTTGGTGAAGTGGGTGACCTGATCGGCCGTGTGCAGCTTGTTGGACGAGATCACCTTCTTCAGGAAAATGTCGGTGAGGCCGAAGCATTTGCAGACGATCTCCCCTTCGGTCTCGACGTGGTCATGGCCGTGCTTGGGCGCCTCGACGCCGCGGTACTTGGCGATCGCCACCTCGAGCGCCTCCTGACCCATGACCGAACAGTGCATCTTTTCCTCAGGGAGCCCGCCCAAAAAGTCGGCGATCTCCTGGTTGGTCACCTCCAGAGCCTCGTCCAGCGTCTTTCCCTTCACCATCTCGGTGAGGGCCGAAGATGAAGCGATGGCGCTGCCGCAGCCGAAGGTCTGGAACTTGGCGTCGACGATGCGCTCCTTCTTCTCGTCCAGCTTTATAAAAAGTTTAAGGGCATCGCCGCAGGCCAGGCTTCCCACCTCGCCAACCGCATCCGCATCCGCTATCTCGCCAACGTTCCTCGGGTTCAGGAAATGTTCTTTTACCTTATCTGTATAGTCCCACATAGACCCTCCTCTAAAATAGTCCGGTTATAATAGCGCAAAGCTGGTTGAAAGAGAACCCAAAAACGTCACTGATATCACAGCGTAGCACTCAGGTATCCCGGCATCCTTGACCAGGATCAACAGACGATGCAATTCCCGCTCCTTTTTCCGGTTGGGAGTTAAAGCTTCAACGCGGAGACGCAGAGGCGCTGAGACGCAGAGAGAAGACAACAGCATGGTTTTATGCCGATATCCTGTCCAGGTCAGCCTTCCCTGTTTTTCTCCGCGTCCCTGCGTCTCTGCGCCTCTGCGTTAAGGCTTGCCCGAAACAAGAGAAAGGCATGCCCTGCAGAAGGACAGAGTTCCGCAGGGCATGCCTGTTTAAACAGCAGATTGGGTGGTCTGGGCAGCAGAGCAGTAAGGGGTGCCCACGAATCAGCTCCGACGCAGATGCCCACGTTGCTAGATCCCCCCCGACCCCCCCTTTTACAAAGGGGGGAGGTTTTTACGAAGGGGGGAACAGATGTTATCCCTCACCCCAGGATGAACTGCCTGCCGGCCTCTACCAGCGCCTGCAGACGCTCTTCGCTGGAGGCCTCGCAGTAAAGCCGCACCACCGGCTCGGTGCCGGACTTGCGGAACAGGAGCCAGCTGCCGTCTTCGAGGATGAACTTGTTGCCGTCCACCGTGATCCGCTCTTTCACCGGCTCGCCGGCAAAACTCGACGGGGTGGCCGCGATCCGCTCGGGAAATACGGCCTCGAGCTCGGGGGACAGGGTGAGGTTCACCCGCTTGGTGAGATAGCGGCCGACCTTGCTGTAGAGCCGCTCCAGCTGAGCCTTTACCGGCATCCCCTCGCGGGCTACCATCTCGGCCACCAGCAGGCAGGCGAGGATGCCGTCCTTCTCGGGGACATGCCCCTTGATGGTGAGACCGGCGCTCTCCTCGCCGCCGATGATGATCTTGTCCTGGCTGATCAGCTCGCCTATATACTTGAATCCCACCGGCGTCTCGAAAACCTCGACGCCGTGCAGCTTCGCCACGGCATCGACCAGGTGGGAGGTGGCGACGGAGCGCCCGACGCCGCCGGTCATGCCTTTTACCCTGATCAGGTAGTCAAGGAGCAGAGCGATGATATAATTGGGCTCGATAAAACTGCCGTCGCCGTCGACGATGCCGAAACGGTCGGCGTCGCCGTCGGTCGCGATCCCCAGGTGGATCTCCGGGTCCTGCTGCACCAGCTTGATGAAATCCTGGATGTACTTCTCCGACGGCTCCGGGGGGAATCCGCCGAAATAGGGGTCCCGGTTCGCGTTCATCTGCACCACCTGTACGCCGTGCGCCTTCAGCGGCTCGGCCAGATAGCCGCGGGCGGTGCCGTAGAGCGGATTCACGGCGATGGTGCCGAGCTTCGCGATAACCGGGAAATCGACCTTCTGCGCCAGATCGTCCAGGTAGGCCTGCATCGGATCGATCTCGACCAGGAGCCCCCGCTTCATCGCCTCATCGAGGGAGCACTCGGTATAGCAGATCTCGCCGGCCATCTCGTTGGCGCGCCGCTCTATGTCGTTGGTGGTCTCGGGGAGCGCCGGCCCGCCCGAGGAGGGGGAGAACTTGATGCCGTTATACTCGGGCGGGTTGTGGCTCGCGGTGAAATTGATGCCGCCGGCCGTGCCGCGCCTCAGGATCTCGAAGGCGATCACCGGGGTCGGGGTGTCCCGCACGCAGAGAAAGGTTCTGATACCGGCGCCGGTCAGGACGCGCGCAGCCTCGCGGGCAAACGACTCGCCCATGAAGCGGGAGTCGTACCCCACGATGATGCCCTTGTCGGCCTCACCTGAGGCCTTGATGTTGTCGGCAATGGCCTGGGTGACCACCTTCACATTCTCGAAGATGAAGTCTTCGCACATGATGCCGCGCCAGCCTGATGTGCCGAAGGTGATACGCTGCATAAAAACCTCCTGAATAGGGGTGGCTGCCCGGGGGGATTTGCCGGCTCCATCGAATCCCCGCAGGGGGTGAAAACCCGCGCGCAGAGCAGCCTGATTAAAGAATTGCTAAAGATTAATGCATAGGTTTTTCAGAGTCAAGCTTTACAAAAAAAGATGCGACTTTTCCGGAAAAGATGCGAACTTTTAGAGTTGACTTTTTTCTTTCTAAATTGGTAGAGTAACGACTGTCAACGATTACGAAGGATTCAGGAGGTTTTATCATGCAGTGTCAAACCGTACTTCCAGGTACCGAGTGTACCTTCTGGGGAAAACAGGGATGTGTCTTTACCGAAGGCGCTTGCCAGATGATTGTCGAGAACTGCGAAGGTTGTGAGAGGATCGTCGACGGTGCCATAGGCAAGGTCTGCAGCGCCTACCCGTCACCCGAGAAGAAATGGTCCGCCGGCCTTTGCAACTTCGCTACACACGTCAAGGTCGAGCTCAAGACCGACGACGCGAAGGTCAACCCGCTGAAGGCTTCCAAGAAGGCTGCAGGCGCCAAGAAGAAGAAGTAGTAACCAAATTGAGCGGCGACGCTTAAAAGGGGAAGGACCTCGGGTCCCTCCCCTTTTTTTTGGCGTCCAAACCCGCCTACAGGGGGAGCTATGCCATTTGACCATCTCGCCTGCCCGGCCTGCGGGGAAAAGGTCAGGCAGTACCGCAATCCTTTCCCGACCGTCGACGTCATCATCGAGCTCCCCGAGGGGATCGTGCTGATCGAGAGGAAGAACGAGCCGTTCGGCTGGGCCATTCCCGGCGGATTCGTCGACTACGGCGAGTCGCTGGAGAACGCCGCGCGGCGGGAGAGCCTTGAAGAGACCTCCCTCACGGTGACCGACCTGCGGCTGCTTGGCTGCTATTCGGATCCGGCGCGCGACGCCAGAAGCCACAACATCTCCACCGTCTACGTAGCCAAGGGGGAAGGGACGCCTAAGGCCGGAGACGATGCGGCGGGAGTCGCCGTCTTTGCTGTCGATGCACTCCCCGAGCCGCTTTGCTTTGACCATGGACAGATCCTGTCCGATTATCTGAAGAGAAAGCGGGAAGGTTCCGTCTAATTCCCGGGGATCCCCGATGCAGCCTCTTCCCCAGCCACCCCCCGAGAGACCAGGCCGGTTTTCGGGCCGGCGCCTTCCCTCAGCTGCTTGAGATCACCGTATTTCCTGTAGCACCCCCTCCCCTGCTCCTTGGCGCAGTAAAGTGCCGTGTCCGCCTTTTCCAGAAGTTCATCCAGCTCATGGCCATCCTCGGGATAGACGCTGATGCCGATGCTTGAGGTAACCAGCAGTTCGTGAGAGTCGATCTGATAGGGGGCGCAGAGCGCCTTCATGATCTTCCGGGCCACCGTCTCCGCCCCTTGGGCATCGTGCAGGTTGGCAAGCGCGATCACGAATTCGTCACCGCCGATCCTGGCCACGGTATCGGTCTCGCGCACGCTCGCAGTCAGGCGGGCCGCCGCAGCCTGCAAAAGCTTGTCACCTACGGCATGCCCCAGTGTGTCGTTCACGCTCTTGAAGCGGTCCAGGTCGAGGTAGAGCACCGCCAGGCAACGGTCGGTGCGGTTCGCCATGCCGCGCAACTGCTGGAGCCGGTCCATGAACAGCAGGCGGTTGGGAAGATCGGTCAGCACGTCGTGATGGGCCATCCGGTACAGCCTTTCGTCGGCCCGCCTTCTCTTGGTGACGTCGCGGCAGATGGCCCAGACTGCGACCGGCTCCTTCCCCCGCAGGCTGCAGGAGAGATTCCCCTCCACGTTGACGGGGCTGCCGTCCCGGGAGAGGTAGATGGCATCGAGGGAGCCGCTCTCCCCGGTGCTGAGCACCCTGCTGAACTCCTCGATCGCGCAGGCGAGACTCTCCGGGTGCATCAGGTCGGAGAGTCTCAGTCCGGACAGCTCCTCCTTCTGGTAGCCGAAGGCGCTGAGCCAGGCGCGATTCGCGTAGATGAAACGGCCGTCGGGGGCGTTCATCTGGATCAGATCGCCGGCGTACTCCAAAAAGGCGTAGAGCCGCTGCTCGCTCTCCTTGAGCTGGAGCGTCTCGCCGCGCGATACCGACATCAGGTGGAAGCCGACCACCGAGACCGCCGCGTTAAGGATGGCCACCCAGAACCAGATCAGCAGCAGATAGGTGTTGTCACCGGCAAGCCTCGGATCGACGAACGGCATCGGGATGTTGCGGATGATCCCGGAGTGCTCGCAGGCAAGGAGCGCCCCGTAGAGCAGCGCGCCGCAGCTCCAGGCGAACCAGATCTCGCTTTTGCGCTTCAGCAGGTAGACCGCCTCTATGGTGACGATCAGGTAGAGGGTCCAGACCCAACTGGCGGCGCCGCCGCTGAAATGGATCAGCACCGTAACGAGCAGCATGTCGAGGAACACCTGGAGGTGGTCGGCGTAGCGGAAGCGGGACAGGCGTCTTCCGGCGTTCTGATAGGAGAGGTTGTACAGCATGACGCCGCAGAGGCTGAGGAGCAGGAAGGCGGTCTGATTCCGGGACAGGAAGAAGCCGAAGCGGCTGAAGGAATAGAAGGTGCCGGCGTAGAGGGCGTAGACGTAGAGGATGAGCAGGATCATCCACCTCGCCCTGACCAGAAGCGCAAGGTGCGCGGCCGGCGCATATCCGTCACTGCCGACTACAGGCTCCAAACCGGGGGTGAGCGGCCCGCCCCGCAAGGCTCTATGCGCGTGTTCTCTGGGCATAACTTCCCGTCAGCTATCTGGCGCGTCGAAGAAACGCAGTACGGGCAGGGTAGGAATCAGCCCCATCTCGAAGGCGTGCCGGAAAAAACAGCGCGCCCCATCCAGGTGGGCCGGGGTGAGCTCGTAGGAGATGGTGCGCCAGTACTGCACCAGTTCCTCCTCGCCCAGCCACTCCCGCTCCGGACAGCCGGCGGCTATCTCGGGGTAGCTCCCGTAGGCGAGCTTTTTGGCCGCGATCAGGTCGCGGCAAAGCGCGCTGAGTTCGGCCCGCTTCTCCCTTGCCGCATCCAGTCTCACGATCCAGAGCGCGAAGACGAAGGGGAGCCCGGTGAACGAATGCCAGAGTTCCCCCAGGTCGTAGCAGCGGTATTGTCCCAAAGCTGCGGCCCCCTTGAGAGCCGCGTCGCCGATCAGGAGCACTCCCGGGTAGCGAAGCAGCGCCTCGGCAAGGGGGAGCGAGCTGCGCTCGAAGCTGTTTGCGTAGCCGTATTTCCTGGCCAGCAGCACCTTGAGCAGGTTTACCGAGGTGTCGGATTCGGCGCTCAGGCCGATCGGGCAGCCGTCGAGCTCCTCGATGGGGACCCTGGAGAAGAGAAACACGCTTTTCACCGCCCCGATGGCGCTGATGGAGAGTTCCGGGAGCAGGCAGTACTGCTCGTGCGCCACGGCGTACTCGATCGAGGAGGACGGGCTCAGGTCGAGCGCGCCGCTTCTCAGCATGGCGTTCAACCGGGCAGGAACCCCGTGGACGAAACGGTAGCCGGTGCAGTCGAAATGTGAGGAGAGTGCGGAGAAGATGGGAGTGCAGTTCGCGTACTGTATGTGTCCGATGCTAAGCGTCACTAAAAAACCCCGAAATGGTTTTGCTGCCAGTAAGCGAGGCTTAGACTATATCAATAAGTGATCAATATCAAGGCGAAAACCGGCCTTGGGGTGGGCCGCGCCCACCATCAGGATGCGGTTTTGGTGGGCACGGCCCACCCTACCTCTCATTCCCTTACCTTAAACCGATTAGCGCTGATCTTCAGTAACGCTTGGTGCGGCTGAAAGTCCCCCTCACCCTCTCCCCAGCCCTCTCCCATCAGTGAATTATGTAGGGTGGGCCGTGCCCACCATCAGGATGCGGTTGTGGTGGGCACGGCCCACCCTACCTCTCTGCTGTTCGCTCTCCCATCAGCCTTCGCCAAGGCTACGGCTGACAAGTCAAGGGAGAGGGGGCTTGAGCAGCGTGCGGGGAATTAGCACTGACCTTAACTTTCATGGCACTGCCCCCAACCCCCCTTTGCCAAGGGGGACTTGTGGCCTTACAGGAAAAGGCGAGAGAGTATCTCGCCTTTTCCTGTAACGTTTCTTGCAAATCCTGCTTCAGTCGGCGTCGGAGACCGAGACGTAGTCCTCGTAAAACTCGGCCGACATCAGGAGGTTCATCTCCTCGGGATCGGCCATCTCTATGACCACCAGCCAGCCGGCGTCGTAGGGATCGTCATTGACGAACTCGGGGGCGTTGCCCAACTCGCCGTTTACCTCCAGGACCGTGCCGGACAGGGGAGCGTAGAGCTCCGCCACGGTCTTTCTCGCCTCGATGGAACCGAAGGAATCGTCCTGCTCCAGGTCGTCTCCCGCCTCGGGGAGTTCGATGGAGGTGATGTTCCCCAGTTCCGCCTGCGCGTAGTCGGTGATGCCGATCACGGCCCGGTCTCCCTCGACACGCACCCAGAAATGTTCCTTGCTGTATTTGAGCTCTTCCGGAAAGTCCATAGTTACTCCAGTACCAGCCTCTCGATGAAGCCGGTGTCTATGTTACCTTCGATGAAGTCCTTGTTGGCCATGATCCTCTTGTGAAACGGGATGGTGGTCTTGATCCCCTCGACGATGTACTCGTCGAGCGCCCGCGCCATCCGCTTGATCGCCTCTTCCCTGGTGTCGGCGTGCACGATCAGCTTGGCGATCAGGGAGTCGTAGTGCGGCAGCACGGTGTAGTTGGTGTAGACGAAGGAGTCGACCCGCACGCCGAGACCGCCGGGGGTGTGATAGTCGGTGATCTTGCCGGGAGACGGGGTGAACTTGATGGAGTCTTCGGCGTTGATCCGGCACTCGATGGCGTGCCCCTTGATCTGGATGTCGTCCTGGGTGTAGCGCAGCTTGAGGCCGTAGGCGGAGCGGATCTGCTCCTTGACCACGTCCACGCCGGTCACCATCTCGGTTACCGGATGCTCAACCTGCACCCGGGTGTTCATCTCCATGAAGAAGAATTCGTTGTTCTTGTCGACCAGGAACTCCATGGTGCCGACGCTGGAATAATTGACCGCCTTGGCCGCCCGGACCGCAGCCCGCGCCATCCGCTTGATCGCCTCTTCCCTGGTGTCGGCGTGCACGATCAGCTTGGCGATCAGGGAGTCGTAGTGCGGCAGCACGGTGTAGTTGGTGTAGACGAAGGAGTCGACCCGCACGCCGAGACCGCCGGGGGTGTGATAGTCGGTGATCTTGCCGGGAGACGGGGTGAACTTGATGGAGTCTTCGGCGTTGATCCGGCACTCGATGGCGTGCCCCTTGATCTGGATGTCGTCCTGGGTGTAGCGCAGCTTGAGGCCGTAGGCGGAGCGGATCTGCTCCTTGACCACGTCCACGCCGGTCACCATCTCGGTTACCGGATGCTCAACCTGCACCCGGGTGTTCATCTCCATGAAGAAGAATTCGTTGTTCTTGTCGACCAGGAACTCCATGGTGCCGACGCTGGAATAATTGACCGCCTTGGCCGCCCGGACCGCAGCCTCTCCCATCCGCTTGCGCAGGTCCGGGGTGGTCACGGTGGAGGGTGCTTCCTCGATCACCTTCTGATGGCGGCGCTGGATCGAGCAGTCACGCTCGCCCAGATGCACCACGTTGCCGTGCTTGTCGGCAAGGATCTGGATCTCTACGTGGCGGGGAGACTCGCAGTAGCGCTCGATGTAGACCTCGGGGTTGCCGAAGCCGGATTGCGCCTCGGCCCGCGCAGTGGCGAAGGCGTTGGGAAGGGTCGCCGGGGAGTGCACGATCTTCATGCCGCGCCCGCCGCCCCCTGCCGTGGCCTTGATGATCACCGGGAAGCCGATCTCCTTGGCGACCCGGATCGCCTCGTTGACGTCGTGCACCCCTTCCTTGGTACCCGGGAGGATCGGCACCCCTACCTTGATGACGGCCTGACGGGCGCTGATCTTGTCGCCCATGATGCGCATGCTCTCGGCGGACGGTCCGATGAAGGTGATGCCGCACTTCTCGCAGATCTCGGCGAAGACGGCGTTCTCGGAGAGGAAGCCGTAACCCGGGTGGATCGCCTCGGCGTCGGTCAACTCGGCCGCGGAGATGATGGCGTTGATGTTGAGATAGCTGGAGAGACTGGGAGCGGGGCCGATGCAGACGCTCTCGTCGGCAAGCTTTACATGCAGCGATTCGCTGTCCGCCGTGGAGTAGACGGCCACCGTCTTGATTCCCATCTCCTTGCAGGTCCTGATGATCCTGAGGGCGATTTCACCCCTGTTGGCGATAAGCACTTTATGAAACATGTATTGATCTCCTGGGTGTGCCCTTTAGCCGAGTTTCTCCACGATGAAGAGCTGGTCGCCGTACTCGACCGGCTGAGCGTTCTCCTTGCAGATGCGAACGATCTTGCAACGATATTCCGCCTCGATTTCGTTCATCAGCTTCATCGCCTCGACGATGCAAAGCACCTCGCCCTTCTCGACTACCTGGCCCACTTCGACGTAGACAGAGGCTTCGGGAGCGGGAGCACGGTAGAAGGTACCGACGATGGGAGAGGTGATCACCTCGCCCAGTTCCTTCTCGACGGCTGCAGGCGCCGCGGCAAGCGGGGCACCCTGGAGGGGAGCGGGGGCCGCAGGGGCATACTGGTAGGATACCGGCTGCTGCATCTGGAACTGGGGTGCGGCGACAGCGCAGCCCCTCTTTATGACAACCTTGTCCTCAGCGTTCTCCAGCTCGAACTCGGTGATGTCCGTCTCGGTTACCATCTTTATCAAGGTCTTCAGATCTTTTATATCCACGTCTTTCTCCTTTTTCATTGCAGTGTAAATGCATGCGCTAAACTTGTGCGACGACAAGCTTCGGTGTGAATCCGTTTCCTTATACGTAAATGTTACCGGTCGCTCCCAGCATGGCTTCCCTTCCGCCACCCCGGAGATCGAACGGCTCATGTTGAAAGCTCCCCCCTTTGACAAAGGGGGGCGGGGGGGATTTGCCTTCGGGATTTGCCTTTGGCATCTGAAACCCAAATCCCCCTAAATCCCCCTTTGTCAAAGGGGGACTTCAAATCACTGGTCCCCCTTTGTCAAAGGGGGACTTCAAATCACTGGTCCCCCTTTGTCAAAGGGGGACTTCAAACCACTTCCAGGAGCGGCATTCCTGCCGCGATGCCTTACAGTATCATCAGCGTCTTGGGAACCCGGGTGATCCGGCGGCAGCCGTCGCGCTCGACGACCACGCTGTCCTCTATTCTCACCCCACCCCACCCCGGTATATAGATGCCGGGCTCGATGGTGAAGACCATTCCCTCTTCGACAACGGTGCTGCTTTTGGGCGATACGGTCGGATGCTCATGGATGTCGAGGCCGATGCCGTGCCCCAGACCATGCCCGAAGTAGTCACCGAATCCCTTGGCCGCGATGTAGTCGCGCGCCTTGGCGTCGAGATCCCGCAGGATCATGCCGGGCTTCACCGCATCGATGGCCATTTCCTGCGCCACCCGCACCGTCTCGTACACCTCGCGCTGGCGGCTGTCCGGCTCTCCCAGACAGACGGTCACGGTCTCGTCGGAGCAGTAGCCCCGGTAGAACGCGCCGTAATCGATGGTGACCAGCTCCCCCGCCGCAATTCTCTTGTCCGACGCCTTGCCGTGCGGCAGCGCGCCCCGCTCGCCCGAGGCAACGATGAAATCGAAGGACTTCCCTTCGGCCCCCCTGTTCCTCATGGCGACCTCGAGCGCCCAGGCGACCTCGCTCTCGACCGCGCCGGGCTTCACCTCTCCCAGGATCTCCAAAAGCGCCTGCGAGGCGATCCCTGCCACGCGCTCCAGGATCTCAAGCTCGCCCGCGTCCTTCACGGTCCGGATCGGGGTGAATTCGGCGTCGGCTGGAAGCCACTCGATGCCGGGCATCTTGCTGCAGAGTTCCTGGTACACCGTGACGCTGGTGTAGCCGGCTTCGAAGGCGACCCTGGATGCCCCCTCCTGCTGCAAAATGCCGATCAACGACTCCATCCGGTTGGAGAACTGGACAACCTTGGCGCCGGAAACCTCGGCGCTCGCCTGAGAGGTGTAGCGGGAATCGGTGAGAAACCATCCATCGTCCGGCGAGAGAATCAACAGCGCTTCGCTGCCGGAGAAACCTGTAAGATACCTGATATTGCTGAGGTTTGAGACCAGAAGCAGATCGGCTCCGACCCGCTTCAGGCACCCCCTGGCCGCAGAGATTCTGTTATCTAACATAATACCGTCCGTATGACAATCTATTTTTCCAGCCGGCTCACCAAGGCGCGAAGCCCCAAAAGATAGCTGTCCGGCCCGAATCCGCAGATCTGACCGATCGCGACCGGCGCTATGTAACTGTGCGTGCGAAAGGGCTCCCGGGCATGGACGTTGGAGAGGTGTACCTCGACCGTCGGGAGGGCAGTTGCTGCAATGGCGTCGCGGACGGCGACACTGGTATGGGTGTAGGCGGCGGGGTTGATCAGGATGGCGTGGCAATCGGCGAGCGCCCCCTGGATCGCATCCACCAGGGCTCCCTCGCTGTTCGACTGCAGCGTCCTGATTTCCACGCCGAGCTCGCTGGCCAGCGCTGCCAAGGCGTCGTTGATCCCCTGCAGCGTGGTGTGGCCGTAAACCCCGGGCTCGCGGGTGCCGAGCAGGTTCAGGTTCGGGCCGTGCAGCACCAGGATCCTGCGAGCGGCGCCGGTCATTGCAGCGCCTCTCTAAGCCCCGGGGCTGCGCGCTTCAAGAGGTAGCGCCCCTTGCCGAAGTTCCCCTCCGCCCCCATCACGAGCGCCACGAAAAAGTCGTCGCTGATACCGCGCACGATGACGCTGCACTGCTCGCTGATGATCGAGACCTCCTCCAGTTCGCCGGTCTTCAGCACGCCGATGGTCCTCTTGATTTCCTTCAGCACGGAAGCGTACTCGACGGCCAGCATCTGCACGTCCACCCCTCCCCCTTCGTGCAGGTATTCGTCGATCGCAATGCCGTCGTAACCCATGATGACCCCGCCAAGGCCGCCGCAGCTATCCTCGACAATCGTCTTCAGTATCGCCTTAAAGCCCATCTCTTCTTCTCCTTATGTTTTCCAGCCAGTTGCAAAGCTCGGCCTCGGCATCCATTTGCGGGACAGGGACTTCCTCCTGCGGGGCAGGGACTTCTTGCGGCGCGGCAGGGACTTCGTGCTGCGCGGCCGGGGCCTGGGGGCGGGGTGCCGGCGCCGCTGGTTGCAGCAGCTCTTGCTGCCGCGCCTGCAATTCGGCAAGCTCGGCGCATCTCGAGCGGTACGTTTCGTTAGCCGGATCGGCGCAGAGCAGTTCCTGATAGATGGCGAGCGCCTTGACGGTGAAGCCCTGCGTGACGTAGAGCTCTGCCAGTGTTGCAGTGGTCAGCGGGTCCCGTGAGCTCTGCTGTGGAGCGGGCTGCTCTGGTGAGGCTATTTCCTCGAAGGCCCTCAACAGCTCCGGCGCCGATGACTCTTCGGGCTCCTCGATGGCCCAGAAGTCGTCGGACTCCTCGAAGCCGCCGAAATCCTCGGCTGTCTCGGCTGCCCGGACCGGGGGGGTGGGGGGCGCCGATGCGGCCCCGGAGGGGAGAGCAGTCTCAGCCGACAGCGGCTCGTCGAGAACCTCGGTCAGATCCTCGATTAACTCCGCCTCCTCCAGGAATTCCTCCTCCGGCTGGGGGGGGGCACCTTGAGAAGCGACCGAGCGGAGCAGGAGGGTGGTCTCCAGATCGTCCGGGGTTTGCTGCAGCACGCGTTGCAGCACCTTCTCTGCCAGCGCCATCTCGCCGGCCTCCACGTAGATCTGCCCCAGCAGTTTATGGGCCTGGAGATTGTCGGGGTTGAGGGAGACGGCCCGCTCCAGGGCGCCCCTCGCCTCGTCCCTTTGTCCCTTGGCGTAGCAGGCGGTTCCCAGGGCGAAAAAGCCGCCGGGGTAGTCAGGATGCAGATCGCAGCCCCTTTTGGCGACGGAAATTGCGTCGTCGAGCAGGCCAAGCTTTCGGTACAGTTCGGAGAGCGGGGCGAAGCAGTAGGAGCGCGGGTCCGCCACCAACATGTCCTCGTAACGCTGTATATCCGTCCAAAACGAAATAGCATCCTCTACCATGTCACTCTCCTATGCCACAGATCTCCAGAAGCGCTGTCAGGTCCTGCACCTTCTCCATCCGGTAACTGCCGATGCCGAGATTGCAGATGAACAAAAGTCCGCTGTCGCGCACCTTCTTGTCGTGTGAGAGCGCCTCCGCGTACTGCCGGGCCGGGAAGGGAGGGAGCTCGAGCGGCAGCCCCAGCAGGGTGACAAGCGACTCGATCCGCTTCCGGTCGGCCCGGCTGCAAAACCCGAAGGATTGGGAGATCCGGGCGGCCTGGACCATGCCGATCGCCACGGCCTCGCCGTGCAGGTAGCGGGTGTAACCGGTCAGGGTTTCCACGGCGTGCCCCAGGGTGTGCCCGTAGTTCAGGACGGCGCGCACCCCCCCTTCCCTCTCGTCCGATTCCACGACGCGCGCCTTGATGGCGCAGGAGCGGCCGACCGCATGGATCAGGGCGGATTTGTCGCGCGCCAGGAGCAGCCCGGCGTTTTCTTCCAGGAAGGAAAAGAAGTCGCCGTCCAGGACCGCGCCGTACTTGACGATCTCGCCCAGGCCGCTTCGGTACTCCCTGTCGGGGAGGGTATCGAGGGTGGCGACGTCGATCAGTACCGCACGGGGCTGGTAGAAGGCGCCGATCAGGTTTTTCCCCCTGGGGTGATTGATGCCGGTCTTGCCGCCGACGCTGGAGTCGACCTGGGAGAGCAGCGTGGTCGGTAGCTGGACGAAAGGGATGCCGCGCAGGTAGCTGGCCGCGGCAAAGCCCGCCATGTCGCCGATCACCCCGCCTCCCAGCGCGAGGATGAAGGAGCCCCGGTCCAGCGAGGCGTCGACCAGGCCGTCGTAGATGAGGTTCAGGGTGGCGCTGTTCTTGTATCCTTCGCCGTCGGGAAGCGACACCAGAAAGACCGGGTAACCGGCAGCCTCCAGCGAAGCGCGCACCAGGTCGTAGTAAAGCGGCGCCACGGTCGTGTTGGAGACCACCGCCGCGGTCCCTGAGAGCCCGAGTTCCCGGCAGAGCGAGCCGATCGTATCGAGAATACCGGCGCCGAGCGCGATGTCATAGCTGCGCTCGCCGAGTGCCACCTTGATCTTTTCCACTGTCACAGACACCCCTTCAGAGAGCCGAGAATTTCGGCAGCCACCGCCTCGATGGTTTTAGCGGTGGTATCGATGCGCAGGTCGGCATCGGCGTAGAACTGCTCGCGTGCCTCGAGCATGCTGCGGATCCGTTCGGCAGAGGCGTCTCCCTCCAGTAAGGGGCGCTCGCTGTCACGGCTGAGGCGCGCCGCGATGGCCCCTATGCTGGCCGTCAGGTTAACGATGGAGCCCGTCTGCCGCATGAGCTCACGGTTTTCCGGGGCGATCACGGCGCCTCCGCCCGTGGAGACTACGGCACCCGCACCTGCCGCGACCCGGGCCAGCGCCTGCGACTCGAGCCGTCGGAAGGCAGGCTCGCCCTGTGAGGCGAAGATTTCCTTGATGCTGACACCCGCCTCGCGCACGATCGCCTGGTCCAGGTCGACGAAATCGCAGCCGAGTCGGGCCGACAACACGCGCCCCACGCTGGTCTTGCCGCAACCCATGAAACCGGTGAGAAAGATATTCTTCAAAAGAACCTCGACGTGAGACAAAGTCAAAAGCCGGACACGGATGGAACGGATCATACGGATAACTACAGGTTAAACATGCATAGGACCCAAACACTCCCCCCTTTGACAAAGGGGGGCGGGGGGGGATTTGCCTTGGCACTTGCCTTGGCAGCTCAAAAATCAAATCCCCCTAAATCCCCCTTTGTCAAAGGGGGACTTTCCGGGTTATACGCTTTTATTTTCAGAACTCGCGCAGGTACTCGATGTACGAGGCGTAGTTTCTGGCGGTTTCGCCGACGGAATCGCCGCCGAACTTGTCCATGAATGCCGCGGCCACTTCGATGGCGACCACGGCCTCGGCGACGACGGACGCGGCCGGCACGGCACAGACGTCGGAGCGCTCGACGGTCGCCTCGAACGGCTCCTTGGTAAGGATGTCGACAGACTGCAGCGGCTTGTACAGCGTGGGGATCGGCTTCATCGCGCCGGATACCACGATCTCCTCGCCGTTGGTGATCCCTCCCTCAAGTCCCCCGGCATTGTTGGAGTTCCGGTAGAAGCCGCTCCGCTCGCCGCGCGCCACCCGCTGCGCGTCATAGAAGATCTCGTCGTGCACCAGCGATCCGGGGCTTCTTGCCGTCTCGAAACCGGCGCCGATCTCCACGCCCTTGAACGCCTGGATGCTCATGATGGCGCCGGCCAGACGCGCGTCCAGCCTCCGGTCCCACTGCACGTGGCTTCCCAGCCCCACCGGCACCCCGCTCACCCGCACCTGCACCACTCCGCCCAGGGTATCGCCGGCAGCCTTGGCGCGGTCGATCAGGGCGATCATCTCCAGTTCCGCATCGGCATCGTAGGTGTAGACCGGGGAAGCGGCGATCAGTTCCTGCAGCGCCTTGACCCCCAGCTCCGGGCGGGTAGCCTTCACGCCACCAAGCTCCAGGACGCAGCCGGTAACGGCAATCCCGAAGCGGGAGAGGTAGCTCTTGGCAACGGCACCGACCGCAACGCGGACCGCGGTCTCGCGGGCGCTGGAGCGCTCCAGGATATTCCTCACGTCACTTTGGTCGTATTTCATGGCGCCGGGAAGGTCGGCGTGACCGGGGCGCGCCCGGGTCACGCGGATGCTGTCGTCGCGGTGCTCCTCGTAGGGGGACATGCGCTTTTCCCAGTTGACCCAATCCGAGTTCTCGACAACGAGCGTGATGGGAGAGCCGATGGTCTCGCCCCAGCGCACGCCGGAGAGAAAACGCACCCGATCCGTCTCGATCTGCATCCTGCCGCCACGGCCGTAGCCGCCCTGCCTGCGAGCCAGATCCTTGTTGATCTCTTCTTCGGTAAGCCTGAGCCCTGCGGGAATTCCTTCGACGATTGCGGTGAGCTGCGGGCCGTGAGATTCACCCGCGGTAAGGTACCTGAACATGCATTCTCCTTGCTTTGAATCTGATATTCTGTCGGCAGCGCCGATCCTTATTCGGCGAAGACCGGTTGCAAGTCGATGGTGATCTCGCCAAGCAACGGAACCGACACCTGATCTTCCTGCGAGTATATTGAAGGCTTGCCGAATTCTCCGTCTGCTCCGAGCTTGAAGATCATGACGATCTTTTCGGCAGGTTGCACGACCCAGTACTCCTTGACACCCGCCTTTTCATAAAGAGCAAATTTCTTCTTCAGATCCATGCGGGCCGAATCTGGCGACACGATCTCGACCGCGAGATCCGGGGCCCCCTTGCAGCCACGCTCGTCAAGCTTGGAGCTGTCGCAAACGACCACCAGATCGGGTTGCACGACCGTATCGATCTCTTCGTCTTTTTCAGAGCCGGCCGGCAGCCTGACATCAAAAGGCGCGCAGTAGACCTCGCAGGGCTTGCCGACCAACTGTAGATAGAACTGCGCAGCGAGAGCAATGGAAATTGCCTGATGGACTCTAGACGGCGCAGGCGTCATGGCGAACGCTTCACCATGAATCAGTTCCCACCTCTCTTCGTCGGGCCATTGCAGATAATCGCCGTATCTGTACCGTCCGTTTGCCTTTTCCGCAGGATGTCCCATTGCGTCCTCCGACAAATGCCGACCCCAGATCCCCCTTCCCTTCAAGAAGACCCCAAAAGCTCCCTCCCGTCGAAGGCACTGCCGTTAAGTTACCCGACTAGCGTGATCTACCGCTGTTCGGGTCCCTCCCCCTTCAAGGGGGAGGTCAGGAGGGGGATGGGGGTGTTTTTTGCCCCGGAGCTGCCCCATCCCCACCCCAACCCTCCCCTTGAAGGGGAGGGGGTTTTTCAGCGGAAGATTGACGCTAATCAGGGTTAAGTTAAGGCCAGTGCAAATTTCCCGCACCCTGCACAAGCCCCCTCTCCCTTGATGGGAGAGGGTTGGGGAGAGGGTGAAAAGCTGGCATGAGCCTCACCCTCCCCCCGGCCCCACTGCCATTAAGTTAAGGGAATGAGAGGTAGGGTGGGCCGTGCCCACCACAACCGCATCCTGATGGTGGGCACGGCCCACCCTACATGATTCACGGAATCACCGCTTAACTTAATGGCAGTGCCCCCCGGCCCCCTCCCATCAAGGGAGGGGGCGCGAGCAGCAGGTAGGGCTTAACTTAAACCGATTAGCGCTAATCTTCAGCTGTTCAGTTCCCTCCCCCTTCAAGGGGGAGGTCAGGAGGGGGATGGGGGGGTGGCACCGGAGCTACCCCATCCCCACCCCAACCCTCCCCTTGAAGGGGAGGGAGTTTTATCAGCTGAAGATTAGCACTAATCAGGTAACTTAATGGCAGTGCCCCTTCGAAGGGGACCCCTAACCTCCCTCCCCTTCAAGGGAACCCCTAACCCCCCTCCCCTTCAAGGGGAGGGTCGGGGTGGGGATGGGGTTACAGTTGGACATTCTCATATAACGATTCAATCGGCGTGCTAAAGCCGATACTGGCAAGTTCGACGGCGTCTCCCGCCGCGAAGGGATAGAGCACCCAGTGGCCGCTGGTTTCATCGAGTCTGAAGCAATCGACGTTGAGCGAATCCGGGTCGATCAGGAGATACTCCCGCAGGGTATCGAGCTTTCTGTAGGTGGAAAACTTGTTGCCACGGTCAAAGGCTGCCGTGCTTTCGGAGAGCACCTCGATCACCAGTGACGGGAACCGTTTAAGATACCCTGTTTCACGATCCCTTTCATCGCAGGTAACCAGAATGTCCGGATAGAAAAAAGCGTTTGCCCTTTCTACCGACACCTTCATGTCCGCCATGTAGATCCGGCAAGGTCCCCCGCGCAGGTGGCCGTGCAACAGAGCCAACAGGTTGCCGGACACCGTCACATGGGCATCCTTCGCCCCGGCCAATGCGAGCACTTCTCCATTAAAATATTCGTGCTTGGTCTCGTTTCCCTTTTCCCATTCCAGGTAGGCTTCGGGGGAGAAATGGAGCGTTTCCGTGGCTGATGGCATGGCCATCACCTCCAATGCAGCGAACCCTGACCAGGCTACGATCGGAATATACCAATAAATCCCGTGACAAGCAAAACAATATCACCCTCCCCGGCCCGCAGAGGGTGATACTGTAAATCACTTCGCCATTCCAGGACTTGATAAACGAAAACCAGGGACGTGCCTGGCTTCGCTCAAATACTTTAAATGGTCATTTTACAAGCTACTTCTGCAGGAATTTTTTCTGTGTCTCCACCGTCAGGTTGGTCTTGGTTTCCAGCGACATCAGGCTCCCGGAAAAGGCGTATTTGGCCTTCTTGTCCAGGTACAGCACTATGGGCTGCTTGTTGACCCTGATCACGACTTCGTAAAGGCCGGGGATCTCCTTCAACTCGCTGACCTGCACCACTTCAAAGCCGACCGGGATGACCTGCTTCACCGATTCCTGGATCTGTTCCTTGCCGGGCGGTTTGGAACACGCCACGAGGGCCAGTGCAAGGGCACAAAGGGCGGCAAGCTTCTTCAACATAAAAACGCTCCTGGACTAAATTACCGGTTCAATTCCGGCTGCTGCTAAATCGATGCACTGCCGGCTGCCGGCAGAGCCGGCAACACGGCAGGCGCAGTTAATTCTACTGCTCCCTTTCCCTGACCAGACGTACCGCCTGCAGGTTGCGGCACCGGTACAGCAGTGCGAAGATCGGCAGCAGAAGAAGGGCCAACGGATACTTGACCGCCAGGATCAGCGGCGTCAGCGCCCAGCGGGTCACGACCCTCAGTGCGTCATGCTGGTAGATGAAGTCGGCGATCGGAGGACTGTGCCTGTAGTAGAAGGCGACGAACGCCCTCCCCTGGGCGCTCTTCAAGAGCACCTCGTCCCGGAAATGCCTGAGCACCACGACCTGCGGATCGAGGTAGCTCCCGTAGGCCGCCGTGGCGATGAAGCAGCCGCTTTTCCCTCCCGAGGAGGGAGGATTGGTGTTGTCGCCTGTCTGGACGACAGGGGCATCATCGCCAGCGACGGTTCCGAGGGTGCCGACCACGATAGGATCCTGGATCTTTTCGGTCCTCGTGTCTGCGTCGAATTGGTCGTTGTCGGTCATGGTGAAGGTTGCAGTGGTGCCGACGACCGACTGCGGTGTGACGGCGGTCCAGCCGCTGTTGGTCACCTTGTAGAATACCGGGGTCGCAGGCAACTCGAAGAAGTTTATCGCGACCGCCAAGGTGCTGCTCGGGACCACGTCGTCCAGCATGACCGTTACCGCGTCCAGGGGGGTAAAGTTCGCCGGCATGCCGGTCACGGAGATCCGATCCATGTAGTAGGTGGATACGGTCGTGGTCGGGGTGGTACCAGGGCTCCCCGCGACGACCGAAGCGATCGCGGACGAGCCGCTCCCGGCAAGCTGCAGGGTATAGACCACCCCGGTCAGGGAGGTCATGGTCAGGGTACCGGAATAGTTCTTGACCTGGCTCGGGCTGAAGGAGATCCCGATCAGCCTGGAGGAACCGCTGTTCAGGGTGAAACCAGCCGGTATCAGCGCCGAGAAGGCGGGGTCGCTGAAGCTTGAGGTATTGATGACAACGGCCGTGGTCCCTTTGTTGGTCAGCAGGAAATTCCTGGTCTGGGAGCTTTTGCCTATCATCACGGTGCCGAAGTTGAAGAAGTTCAGCTGGGTCGGGGGTGCGCCGGTATCGGTGAAAATGACGCTTCCCGAGTCGGCGTTGCCGCTGTCAATCGCCACGTTGTAATGCTGGAAGGCGGTTCTCCCGGTAGCGACTCCCTGCTTGTCCTCAACCACCTTGACGTCGAAGGTGAAATTGCCTCCCTGGGTCGGGGTCCCGGATATGTTTCCGGCGGTGGGGCTGAGAGCCAGCCCGGGCGGCAATGCGCCGCCGTTCATGCTCCAGGTGTAGTTGAAGGTGTTCCTGTCGCCGGTGTGGGAAAGCGTTATGCTGACCGGGGTACCGGTGCTCAGGTCGGTTATGGTGGTGGTCGATATGGTCAGGGGTGTCGAGGCGCCGACCGCGATGGAGAGAGGCTGCGAGTCCGATGCCCCGACGGAGTCGGTAACGGTAACCGAGAAGTTATAGGTGCCGGCCGCCGCGGTCGGAATGCCGGTAATCGCTCCGGTCACCGAATCCAGGAGGAGCCCCTCGGGGAGCGTCCCCTGCCCGACGCTCCAGTTGAAGGGGCCGGTGCCGCCGGTCATCTGGATCTGCTGGCTGTAGAGGAATCCGGTCGAACCGCCGGCCAGGGCGTTGCTCGTTATGGCGAGCACCGGACTGATGGAGATCTTGAAGCTCTTGACGGCGCTTTTGTTGTTGGCGTCGGTCGCCCTGGCGCTGAAGGTGAACGATCCCGCCTGAGTCGGGGTTCCCGTGACGGCACCGGTAAGAGGGTCGATAGCGAGCCCCGGCGCGGGACTCAGAGTCCCCGACCCCGACCCCGCCGAGATGGACCAGGTGATGGGGGCCTTGCCGCCGGCAGACTCCAGCTGACCGGTGTATCCGTCCTTGGACTGGGTCCAGTCGGCCAGGGAAGCGGTGGTAATGGAGATCGGGTTGAACACCGAGATGGTATAGTCCTTGACGCCGGTCGATCCGTGGCTGTCGGTCACCTGCAGCCTGAAGGAATAGGGTCCCACGCCGCCGGGGGTGCCGCTCACCAGTCCGGTAAACGGGTTCAGGGTGATGCCGGTGGGGAACCCGCCTGCCAGCATGGCCCAGGAGTAGGGAGAGCCGCCGCCGTTGGCGCTGAACTGGTAAGAGTAAGGGGCGCCCGTGGTCGCATCCTGCGGGCTTCCGGTGCCGCTTGTCGGGTTGAAGATGTCAAGCGGCGGGTTGATCTGGATGGTCAGTTCCCGCTGCGCCGTCGCGCCGGTGGCGTCGGCTATCTGCACGGTGAACTTGAAGGTCCCGGTCCCGGTGGAAAGCCCGGTGAGGCTGCCGGTGCTGGGACTCATGGCGATGCCGGGAGGAAGCGAACCGGCGATGATGGACCAGCTGTAGGAAGGTGTTCCCCCCAGCATGGAGAGAGGCTGTGCGTAGTTGTTGCCGACGACGACGCCCGGCAGACTGGTGGTCGTGATGAGCAGCGCCGGGTTTATGGTCATGTCGAGCGTCTTGGTCGCGGAGTAGGTCTTGTTGGGGACCACGGAGGCATCGGTGTAGCTGGCGGTGACGGTCACCGAGGCGGAGCCGGCGATCACCGGACCGGTGGCAGGAGTGGCGTCGGTGATCAGGCCGCCCGGAGTCAGGACGAGCCCCTGCGGCAGCGGCCCGACGGCGGACCAGACGATCTTCGCCGGGTCAATGACCACTCCCGGAATCTTCGCGGCGAGCTGCGCGCTGTACCCGCTCTTCAGCTGGGTCCATGGTGCCAGCGCTTGGGTGGTGATCGACATGGCGGTGACGTTCATGGTAAAGACCTTTTCCGCCACGGTGCCCGCGTTGTCGGTGACCGATACGGTGAAGGTGTAGGAAGGAAGCGCCGTCAGCTCGACGCTGCCGCTGATCACGCCGGTCGTGTCGTTGAGCGACAGCCCGGGGGGAAGCGAGCCGGAGATGACGGTCCAGGAACCGTAAGGGACCACGCCGCCGTTGGCGCTCAGCTGCGTGCTGGCGTAGACTGAACCGGCTGCTGCGTCGGGAAGCCTTGTGTTGGCTACCGACAGCGCCTTGGTCCCGGTCCCGGCGCCGGAGAGGTAGATCACCGCCTGGCCGCCGTCCGAGTTGAAAATCATTTTGAAGCCGTTGTTCGGGTTCCCCGCATAGGAGCCGGCACCGGTAGGCGCGAAACGGACGGTCATGGCTCGGCTGGTTCCCGGGCTGATCGTCTTCGGCTGGGGCGTGGTGAGGGAAAACGGCCCCAGGGGGTCGGGCTCGGTGATCTGGCTGATATTGAGCTGCGTGTTGCCGTCGTTTCGGATCTTGAAGGTGAAGTCCTTGTAGGGTGTGGCAGTCGAGATGTCGACGTTGCCGAAGTCGATGGCGCCGTTGAAGATCGGATTGTCATTGTCATCGGTGATGACGAGCTGCGGCAGGGTCGAGAACTCCATGAGCTGCCCCATGATGTTCGCGTTGTTGTTCAGCCTGCCGTCCTTCCACACTACCAGGAACTTCCGGAAGAAGACGTCGCCGAAGGCGATGGCGGGGGCCAGCTGGTTCGAGGGGGAAACGGTGATGATGGTGTTGCCGCCGGAAAGCTGCCCCTGGGGGTCGATGAACTGGCCGTAGATGTCGATGTTAGAGATGTTGGCGCTCTGGTTGCGGGCGTCCTCCCAGCCGACCAGGAACCTCTGGTTCACGTTGTCGAAGGCCGCAGCCGGCGAGCTCTGGTCGCCTATGGCCGTCGATATGTTGACGCGGCTGCCGTAGGAGGTGAAACTGGTGACGTCGAGGAGCTGGCCCAGGATGTCCTTGCCGCTTTCTGCGGCGTTGATGTTTTCCTCCCAGGCAAGCAGCAGACGGTTGGTGTTCGGGTCGAAGGCAAGCGCAGGAGAGGTGGCCTCGTCGCCGAAGCTGAAATCGACGATCAGACCGAGACCTGCGTTGCGGCGTACCTTTATCTTGGTGGTGGCGTCCACATCGGAGGTGGTGAAGACGGCCCCCTTGTAGGTGCAGGTGGTGGAGGGGGCGGGGTCGAGGATGTATCCCACCGACAATTTCACCGTCTGATTGACGCCGCTCCAGGCCAGATAGTTCTCGCCGGTGCTCGCGTTGAAGGCGAGTTTGGGTTTGGACTCCGAGAGCTGCGCGGTCCAGCTGGTGCTCATCGAAACACCGGTGTCGGAGATCTGGTCAAGGCTCGAAATCACGGAGATCGACCTTTTCAGGGAAATACCGCCGTTCAACGGATTGATGCTGACGCTCTTGATGATGTTGTCGTCCACGATAGGGTGTGGGATGTAATTGACCAGGAGCGAGTTGCTGCAGGTGGCTCCCTGCATCAGCAAGGTGTGGTTGGTGTCCAGATCGCTGGTATCCATCCAGGCGATGACGAAGCGCTGCGTCACCGGGTTGTAGATGATGTCAGGATCGGTCTGGTTGGTATGGGCGGTGGTCTGGTAGGGAAGACCGGATGCCGAATAGCTTATGCTGGTAGGCGTGGTCAGGGTCAGCTTGGTGTCGGAATTGACCGACTGGATCTCGTAGTAGATCCCCGCAATGTTGATCATGTCCCCGGGCTGCACCTGATTCAGCGGGTCGGTCTTGAAATTGGTCCCCGTGCCGGTAACGATGTTGCTCGGATCGGTGAAGCGGTACGACCGGTAGAAAAAGCCGCTGCCGCTCTGGTTGGCCGGCACCGGCGGAAAACCGACATAGGGGCTGGTCAGGGTGATCGAGGTGTTGCCATCAACCCTCTCGACCGCATACGGGGTCCCCGATATGAAAAACAGGTCGTCGGGCTTGATCCCGGAGGTCAGGAAGGTGGTCCCGGCACCGGTTACCTTGGTGGAGTTCTGGGTCACCGCCACGGTTCCGTTGAAGACGGGCTCCGACTGGAAGCCTACGATGGACACGGTCCCGGTCCCGGTCGCGCTGACGTGCTCGGTGATCGGGAAGTTGCTCGGGGTGGCTGAAGCGGTCACGCCGTCCTTCAACAGATAGGAGCCGTCCGCCTTCAGGAACTGCCCGAAGATCTGGCTGTGGCCGTTTCGTGAATCGGCCCAGATCACCAGGTACTTGCTCTTGGCGGGGGCGGCCGGGTCGGGATAGAAGGCGACCTTGGGCTGGCGCTGGTCCCGGTGCTGCGCCGGGGGGACATAGCTCGTGTCCGTGATCCGGAAGTCTTCGACCTTGAAGCCCAGCGGGGGGGTGCCGGTCTTGACGACGTGGCTCGTGGTGTTGTCGAAGCGGAGCTTGCCGTCGGCGTACATGCTCCGCCCCTGGGTGATGTTGCCGTAGATGTCGGTGGCTCCGTCGGTATTTCTCGAGTCGGTCCAAACGGTGAGGTACTGGTGATTGAGGGTGTCAAAGGCGACGGCCGGCTGCGCCTGGTCGTTGGAGTCGGTGGTGATGCTCTGGTCGGTGTCGAGCACCTTCCCGGCCGCCTTGGTCGTCGGACCCTGCGCGCTCTCCCGGGCAGGGTCCTGGCCGGAGCAGCTTAGCAGCGCACCGAGGGTTAACAGCATCAGGGTCCGGCATATCATGCGTTTAAGATTCATCTCACATACCTCTTCGTTTTGGAACTTCACTCCGTTTATGAAACCACCGTCTCCAGCTACGTCTCCCACGTTATCGGCATAAGTCCCGGCAGAATTAGCGTTTTTTTCAGGCCGGCGCCCTTGCGGCCCAAGCGGCGCAGGGCTTTTTGCCGGTCATCCCCGCAGCTTCCGGTCCGGTTCAGGGAGCCGGACGCCGCTCCTGGCCTGTCTCAAGCCGCAGCCCGAAACGGGTGGACCGCGCCTTATCGCTGCCAGATTAAATTTTCCCTTTGATGGCAGGGGCGCCCCCCGCCAAAGGTGAGGGGGGTGTTGCTGCATTCTGCGCAAGGTCAGTGCCGATCGGGAAACCTTACCGCCTTCTGTCTGCACGACTAGCCGTCGATGAAGTCGCTGAAATTGACCAGCAGGAAGCCGGGAGCGGTTATCGTGGAGACCCTGTTGGTATTCACCTCGACCGCCTCGAAGGAGACCACGGCGCGGTACGAGTAGGTGGCGCGGTTGTCGCAATCGATGGACTGCGAGCCGAGCCCCATCAGGAAGAACTCCTTGAGCTCATTGCTAACTATCCTGAGCGGGAGTACCAGGCTGGAATCGGGCAGGATGACCGGCTGCGCGGCGGAAAGAAACTGGGTCTGGAATATGGGGGGCAAAGCGGGCGAAAAAGTATTGGCCGGCGTAAAGGTCAGGGTGATCCTGGTGATTACCAGAGAAGAGGGGGTGATGGTGGAGGTTGAACCGGGTGCGCTGTACCGGGCGCTGTTAAACGTGTAGTCCACCGAGTCCGGGGCGGTGGTCGGCACGGTCCCCGCCACGCATGCTACCGGCGCAGCGGCGCCCGTAGACGCGATCACCCAGGTCGCCACGTCCGAGTCGAGCGGCCCACCCGGCCCGCTTGCCGTGGCAACCACGGTGGCGAATTCAGCAACCCCGTCGGCCTTGGAATCGCCGCCGCCGCAAGAGGTGAGCACGGCGAGCGCGAGGAGTGGTAAAACAAAACTGCCCAGGTACCTTTTCCGCATGAAATCTCCTTAGAGTACGACCTTCGGCGTGATGAAGATCAGCAGCTCCGTTTTGGTCTTTACCTTGTTGTTGGACTTGAACAGCCAGCCCAGAAGCGGGATGTCGGAGAGAAACGGGATGCCGGTGTCGGACTCCGTGTCGCTGTCGACATAGATCCCGCCGATCACCGTGGTCTCGCCGTTGGCGACCACCAGCTCGGTGGTGGCCTCCTTCTTGTTGATGGGAGGCGGCGATCCGGATCCCGGCGAGTTGTTGCTCGCCTTGATCTTCATGCTGACCGCCCCGTCCGCCGTGATATGCGGGGTCACCTCGAGTGTCAGCGCCGCCTCCACGAATTCGGTCTTGGTTCCCTCGGCCGAGGTGGTCTGGTACGGTATCGACTGCCCCTGCGAGATCTTCGCCGCCTTGTTGTTCAGCGTCACCACCTTCGGGGTGGAGATGATCTTCACCTGCCCGATGGTCGCGGCAGCCGAGAGCCGCATGTCGAGCTGGACGTTGCTGTTCAGCTTGCCGAAGGACATGCCGAGGCCGATGCCGCCGGCGCCGGAGCTTCCCGGCCCCGCCGGCGAGACCACGCCGCCGAAACCGGTGTCGACCGTGTTTATCCCGAGCACCGAGGCGGAGCCGTCCCTGTAGTGCAGACCCCACTGGACGCCTAGGTCGCGGGTAAAGGTGGAGGTGGCCTCGACGATGCGCGCCTCGATCATCACCTGCCGCTCGGGGGCGTCCAGGGTCTTCAGAAGGGAGCGCATGTCCTCCAGGGCCGGCTGGATGTCCTTCACGATCACACGGCTGGTACGCTCGTCCCGGCTGATGCTCCCCCGCTCGCTCTTCAGGGCGTTGAACTGCGTGGCGACATCCGAGACCGAGGCGTAGTTCACCTCGAAGACGGCGGTCCGAAGCTCCATGGTGCGCTCGGCGGCGATCTTGGCGGCGAGTTCCTCTTCCGCCTGGGTCTGTATCTTCGCCTTCGGCTTGATCTGCACGATGTTGCCATCCCGCTGCATCCCGAGCCCCTTGGCGTCGAGGATCACGTCGAGCGCCTGATCCCAGGGGACGTTCACCAGCTTGATGCTGATGGTCCCGGTGACGTCGTCGGCGATCAGGAAGTTCAGGTTGCTCACCTCGGCGATCAGCTGGAAGATCTTCCTGACGTCGGCATCGGAGAACTCCAGCGTGACCCGCCTCCCCTTGTAGACCTTCCTGGGGGCGCGCCTTGCCGAATCGGGGGTGGAAATCTCGGTCATCGCCTCATCGCTTCGCAGCTGCGGGACGAGCTCTTCCACCATCTTCGGCTCGGGGGCCGGCCTGACGGCCACGGCGGGAGGGGGCGGCAGTTTTGGCGCCGGCAGCGCTCCCGGGTTCCTGATGTCCCAGACCAGGATGTCGCCTTTGCGGTTCATGGTGAAGGGAGGATTGCCCCGAAGCCTTACCAGGAGCTTGGTGACCGGCAACCCCTTCACCTTCACCTGGTAGGGGGTGACCGAGAGGACCGGAGAGCCGAACTGGGAGGTATCGAGGGTACGCTGCAGCTGCTTGGGAACTTCGCAGTTCCTTATGGTGAGCGAAAGCCCCTGCACTCCGTGCACCGGCTGTGCCGGATCGCAGCTGCCGTAAAGCTTCATGGTGATCCGGGAAACGCCTTCCACGATCTGGAAGTCGAGCGCCTCCAAGGCCCCCTTCGCCTGCCGGCCGGGCGGCACCTCGGTCTTCACCGAAGCGGGAGGAGGGACGGCAGGTACCGCAAGGGGCGCTGCGGCGACCGGAGCCGGCAGCAGCGGAGCCCGCGCGGCGGCAACTGCGGCGGGACGCGCAGCCGGAGCACCCCCCCCCGGCGTCTTGAGCCGTATCTTCAGGCCGAGATCGCTCTTCACCACCTCGAAAGGGGGCAGGGTCCCCTGCTCGGTGTCGAGCACGACCCGCACCTTGTCGGGCGTGCTGCCGACCCGGGCGCTGGCGATCCCGAAGGCTCCGATCGGTACCACGTTGCTCGCCAGCACGCTCTTCATGCCGAACATGTCGAGCACGATCCGCTCCGGGTTGCTGAGCCTGAAGGAGTTGAAGGTCTGCACCCCCCCGTCGATGGAGAGTTCCACGCCGTCGCTGGCGGGGATGATGGCGTTCAGACGCGGGGAGCCCGAGGGACCCTGCTCTTTCCTGCCGGCAGCTGGAGCGGGGTTGTCGCCCCCCTGGGCCACGACGGCAACGGGGCTCTCGGCGGCAGCTCTTTCGGCGGCCGCCGGGGGAACCGGCTCGACCTTCGGCTCGGGGAGTGTTGCAGCGGCCGCCTTCGGCTCGGGCTGCTGCAGCTCGCGCTCCGGCGAGCTCCCGCCTGCCTGCTCCGCCCCCCTCGCCTGCCCGCCCGCCTGCTCCGCACCGGCCGCGACGACCACCTCGGGTGTCAGCGTTTTCTCCTCTATGGTCGCCTCGGCCAGCGGCGCCTCTTTGCTGTCGGCGGGAACCGGAGCCGCTTCGGGCTCGGGGGGGGCCAGCGTGATCAGCAGCCTGGTCTTGTCCGAGGGGTCGGTGGCCACGGCGAAATCGACGTCCTTGGCCAGGGAGAGCTCCACGCGGGTCAGCACACCGCCGCCGACGGGCTGGCGCACCAGGTCGATGCGCCGCAGGTTGCCCCGGTTCACCTCGATCGGGGTGGCCACGGCCCCCGGCTCGGTCTGGGAGATGTCGACCACGATCTTGGCGGGCTCGCCGGCCTTGTACGAGGTGTAGGTGAAGGGTTTGTCGCTGGTGAGCTCGATGCGGGAGGCATCGGCGGACACCGTCACCGAGCGCAGTGCTGCAAAGCGTGCGGCCTCTGTCTGAGCAGGCTCGTTCGCGGCGGACATCCTCTTGACGCAGCCGGAAGGAACCGTCGACAAAGCGAGGAGTGCCATTGCATAACAAAGAATCCTGCTCGGGTACATTCTCATCTGAAACGCTCCTTACCTTTTCTTGGCCAGCGTAAGCACGATCTTTCTCTTCCTGATACGGCCGGTGTCTTCCCTGAAGTTCTCCACAACCTCGACCGACGACGCCGTGATCCTGGTGATGCGGCCGTCGTTGTTGCCGATCAGCATCCCCTGCTGCACCACGTACCCCTTGCCGGCGGGATCGATGAGCAGCGCCCGGTTCTCCGTGAGACCCGCGATGATGCCTGCCACCTTGAACTTCCCCACCTCGAAGGTCTGGATCGGCAGCAGGTCCTCGGTGGAACGCACCCTCGCCTGGGGCGCACCGGCACCGGCAGGCGGCGCGGCCACGGCCGGGGCGTACGGCTTGAAGGGGTCGGTCCGCCTCCTGAAATCCAGGGTGCTGGCCCCCCTCCCCGCCGCGCTGGAGAGCGGCTTTTGCACGGCCGCAGCAGGCTGCACGGCCGGCGTTGCCGCCTGCACCGGATTGGGCGCAGGGGTAGCGGCCGGCTCCTCCTTCTTGGAACACCCGGCCAGCAGCGCGACCAGCAGCAAAGAAGCGGCATATGGGGTGCTACATCGGTTTCTTTTCATCCTTGATCTCTTTTTTGTCGAGGAAACGGAAGGTGGTGGCGAGGCAGTTGACCTTGAGGGTCGTACGGTCGCCGGAACTCTTTATGTCCGAGAAGGTCACGTTGTTTATGTTCACGATGCGCGGGAGGTTGGCCACCGCCACGAAAAAGTCGGCGACGTTGTAGAAGGTCCCGGAAACCGCGATGTCCACCGGGACCTCGGCATAGAAATCCCTGGGGACCTCGACCTTGGGCCGGAACAGCAGAAAATCGAGCCCGGCACCCCGCCCCGAACTCGAGATGCTGGTCAGAAGCGACGGGATCTCCTTCTGGTTCGGAAGCTCGGTGAGGGCGTTGTCCAGGTCCTTCTTCAGCTGCTCGTATTCGGCCTTGTAGCGCGGCAGGTTGTTGGCGATGCGCGTGTTTTCCTGGATCTGCTTTTGAAGGTCTTCAAGCTGCGTCTGCAGCGCCTTGTATTCCTTGAGACGCGGCTGGTGCAGTGCGTAGAACAGGGCAGCGCCCTCCACGATGAGCAAAAGGGCGAGCAGCGCGACCTTCTGCCGGTTCGGAAGCTTCAGTATCTTTTCTATCTGTGGATCCATGAAATGCCTCTGCTTGAGCCAAGACGGTTGGTTTTGAGGCCACGCTTCAGGGAGCTGCCGGGCATCCGACGCCGGCACCCCGCGATGGTTACGGCTTCTGCTCTTTGATCTGGAACACGAGGTCGAATCGCTTCGCCTTGATAGCGCCGGCATCGACCTGCTCGGAGACCTGAAGCTCCACGTTGGCAAAGGCGCCCGAGGCCTGCAGGTTCTTCATGAACAGGGCGATCAGCTCCTCGTTGACGGCGACACCCGAGACTGCAACGGAGCCGGCATTCTCGGTGTACTTGGTGAGCCAGAGTTTTTCAGGCACGGCATCGGAGAGAGCCGCAAGCCTGGCAGCCGGCCCGCTCTTCGCGCGCCGCAGCTGGTTCAGTACATCTAGCTTCTTCTTCACGTCCGCCTGGAGCTTCCTGATGTTGTCTATGGTCCCGATCTTTGCCTTGAGCGCCTTGATCTCGATCTCGGAGCTCTCGATCTGCCCCTTGGCGTTGTTGATCTTGTTGAGCAGCACCCCGTATATGCTGAGCCCCACGACCAGCAGACCCACGATCGAGATGATCAGGATGGAGACCTGCTGCCGGATGGTTTCCTTCTTTTTGGACGCCCTTACGGGGAGCAGATTTATCTTTATCATTTATCCCCGAGCCTCCTGGTCGCAAGCCCCACGGCAACCGTCACCATCGGGGCGATCTCCTCAAGGTACTCGCGATCGAACTCCTTCTCGTTCACCACGACCCTTTGAAACGGGTTCAGCATCTCCACCGGCAGTGCCAGCCTCTGCTGCACGGCCTCCATCAGCAGCGCCGTCTTGGCGGCGCCTCCGCTCAGATAGACCTTGGAGATCCGCTCCTCACCGGCGGTGGAATTGTAGAAGTCGAGCGACCGGCGCATCTCGTTGGCGATGGTCTCGTTCACCCGCTGCAGGACATCCCTTAGCCGCAGATCGTCGGAGCCCGCGGCGGTGACCTTCTTCAGTTCGGCCTCCTCGCTGTTCAGGCTGAACTGCTTCTGGATCTCCTCCGTGTAGAGGTTACCCCCCATCTGCACGTCGCGGGTGAACAGGGAGAAGCCCCCCCTGACGATGTTGAGGTTGATGATGCTGGCGCCGATGTTCACCAGGGCCACCACGTCGTTGCTTTCGGCGGGATAGTTGGTCTCATAGGCATTCTGCACCGCGAAGGAGTCGACATCGACCACCACGAGCTTGAGCCCGGCCTCGGCGAAGACCGCCAGGTAGTCGTTGATGATATCCTTCTTGCTGGCCACCAGCAGGACGTTCATCTTGGAGGGGTCCTGCTCGTCGGGAGAGAGTATCTCGAAGTCGACGTTGACGTCGTTTATGTCGAAGGGGATGTACTGCTCGGCCTCCCAGTGGATCTGGTCCTCAAGCTCCTCCACCGGCATCATGGGGAGAGAGATCTTCCTGATGATCACGGAGTTTCCGGAGATGGAGCAGACCGCCTCCTTTGCCTTCACATTCAGGCTGCCAAGGAGGGTCTTCACCGTCTCGACGATGGAAGAGCTGTCCATCAGGGTGTTATCGACGATCGCCTCGGCGGGGAGCGGGAGGATGCCGATATTCTGCAGCTGGTACCCACCCTTGAGCTCGCGCAACTGCACGAGCTTCACCGCGCTCGACCCTATGTCCACCCCTACTATGTCCTTCTTCTTGGTGAAAAGCATCGCGTGATCCTATTCCCGGTTAGTCCTGAAACACCTTTTCCTTCTCGGACAGTGAGAAGCCCAGGGCAAGCAGGACCTTGCGCTTGGTCTCCATCCTGCAGTCCTCGCCTCGCTCGACCCGGTCTATGGTGATCGGCGAAACGCCGGCCAGTCGGGCCAGCTCGGCCTTGCTCATCAGACGCTCTTCCCGCAATTTCTTGACGCTATTCATGATCATATTGGGCACCGCTCACCAGTGAGGACGAATTTTGCCACAGAGTTGCGCCAAATTGAAGAAAAGTCAAGCAATTAATTTAAATTATGCATAATTATATGTTTTTATCTACAAAGATAGGCCCGGTTCGGCGGCATCATGAGATGGTACCAACAAAAAGGCGGGTTGCAAATGAATTCGCAACCCGCTGGGGACACATTAAGGAAGTGAAAGGTGAAAGGTGAAAGGTGAAAAAGGCAAAAGCGTGAAGTGCCCCGTTTACAGGCCCCGGATCCGACCCGTTCACCTTTCACGGGTTCTATTCACCTTTCACCTGGTTCTATTCACCTTTCACCTGGTTCTATTCACCTTTCACCGGGTTCACCGTTCACCTTTCACGGTTTCAGTAGGCGTACAGCACCGACAGGCGCGCCTTTTCCTGGGCGAGCCCCCCTTCCATCTCCCCCTGCACCGAAAGGTTGTAGATGCCCGGCACATGCTGGGGGCGTATCCCCTCATCCTTGCCCGACACCGAGCTCCCCTGATCCAGGTAATCGATGCTGGAGTTCTTGTCCGAGTTGCCCGGAATGGTATCGACGATCTTGGTCGAGACGGTGAAGCCGTTTTTACCGACGCTTCTGAGCTTGAAGGTAACGTCGGGGGAGTTGGCGGGATCTGAGGAGCTCTGCTCCGGGTTGTTGCAGGCGCTCCAGTTCGCGGTCGGCTGGGTCAGTTTCTGCTTCAGGCAGTCGTACTGCGGCAGTTTCAGATCCATCTCGCCAAAGTCCTCTTGCACCGTGTCTTGGGTGGCATCGACCTGGAAAAGCCTGGGAATGATCTCGCGGGTCAGGAGTTCCACCCCCCCCTGCGCCGCGGCGAGTGCGGTCCGATAGCGTTTCTGGCTGGCCGATATCCTGGTTCCCATGATTACGGTGGAGAGCAGAGCCATGGCGATGATCAGCGACAGCATGGTCAGCATGAGCGCCGTCACCAGCGCAGCTCCCTCTTCGCCGCGAAGCATATCCATAGCTACCCCACTTCTGCTAGAGGTTTTTGGGCTGTACCACAATGGTATATACCTTCCAATGGTAGTTGCGCCACCCCGCACCGAAGTTTTCCGACAGCTCGCGCTCGCTCCAGACCTTGCCCAGAGACGGGGCGAGCTTGGGATCTCCGACTACGATGGCCTTATCGGGATCATCCACGGGATAGAAGTAGCCGCTGTTCTTCTTCCCCTGCTGGGCCAGGATGTAGACCCGGATCTCCTTTAGCTGCTCCCGCAAATCGGCAGCGGTGAATTCATGATCATCGATGTGGGGGTGGTAATCGATCTCTCCGTTTTGGTCGGTGTCCATGTAGAAGACCACCTGCAGGTCTGCGACACAGTCGAGGATCGGGTAGCTGGTAAAACCGCCGTCCTGATCCAAGGTCCTTTTGTTGAGAAGGCCGGTGTTCGGTGCACAGTTCACCGGGGTGTCGTCTGCGCGGGTCAGGTAGTAATCGGCCCTGTTGAAGGGCCTTACCAGCTTGTCTTGATTGGCGCGAGCGACACCGTACACCAGATACTGGTCCTGTTTTCTTTTCGGTTCGAATTGGGCGGGAAGCGGTCTGTTGAACGGCAGCGAAAAATCGCTGCCATCGGTTACCAGTTCGCGGCTGGCCACGCCTGAACCGGTGACGCTGCTCTTTATGACAATCACCCTTTCGCTTTTTCCGGGCCTCAACTCCAGCTCCGATTTGCTCGACTTGACGACTGCGCCGTTGGAGCTGTAGTTCAGGTAGCTCCAGCTCCGGGACGTTTCACTCATCCCTAGGGCGGTCCCCTTCAGGACCAGGTAATCCGAGCCGTGGTAGCCTACGTTGTCACCGACCACGTAGGCCCTGGGCGGTCTGCTGATGTTGGGGAGCCGCGGCCGGCCGTCGTTGAACAGCGAGGCATCCGCTTCCGGGCAGCCGTCGGGGCAGCCATGGACCGAGACGCCGGCTTTTGCCTCGTCATAGTTCACCGCAGCCGGCATGGACCAGAACAGCCCGAAGCCTGCCAGTTCGAGATCGCAGCGCAGAAGTTCCAGCCCGATCAGCCCGCCGATGTCGGTCTCCGCCGATTTCACCAGCTGACCGGAGCTTGCCACGATTCTGTTGAAGGAGACGCAGATGAGCGTCATAACGATGGAAAAGATCATCATCACCACGACCAGTTCCACCAGTGTATAGCCTTGATCATGCCGTGCCATGCTCTGCCGCCTTCACTTGTTTTTTATGGTGAAGATTTCGTGCTCGGTATTCATGCCCTTGTAGTCCCAGCGCACGGCAACCCTGAGCCTTTTGGAACCGCTCCCCATCTCCCGGCACTGCCTGGCGACGGTAAATCTTTTGGGTCTCCCCCCGATCACCCGGGCGACGGTGGAAATGTTGTCGGCACCTGTGATGTTGTCATACCCCCTGATCCTCCAGTTGTTCATCTGCTCCTCGGCGAGCACCAGCGCCTCCTCCCGCAGCCTGCCGCGTATGTTGTGCTCATACGCGATGTTCACCGACTGCAGAAGGCCCAGCAGGCCGACCGTCATGATCAGCATCGCCATCAGCACCTCGATCAGGGTAAAGCCCCCGCTAGCGGATGGTGATGTGTGCAGCCTTGCATTCATGTCCCTGGTCCCTTTTGCCCATGCTCAACCTGCTCGCCGAAATTATCACGCTGTCCAAGACCGCGACTCCGTCGTTATCGTCCACACAGATCGAGCACCAGTTGCCGGGGAGCCCCTTGGAATCGAAATCAAGCCGATACCCCGTCACCCGGTCTCCATCCCCGTTGCAGGTGATCGGGTATTCGAGCCTCCGGGTCAGAACAGGTGCGACGCCGACGGTATCATCCCAGGTGGATGAATAAACTTCCAATCGACCCGGGAAAAGTTTCACCAGGGTACCCCTTTTCTGGTACACGGCACTGATCCGCGCCTTCTGCAGTTCGGAGTGGAGCATCCGGGTCTGGGCCTCGGTCCGGTAGCGAATCGCATATTCCTTATATTTGATCGTGCCGATGGCCAGCAGGATCGACATGATGCCGATCACCAAAACCACCTCGACCAGCGAATAGCCGCCGCGCCCCTGCATATCGAGATACCCCCGGCACCAGTGATTTTGCCCTGCCTTTACCGCGCCGCCCGAGCGGCGTTTTCCCAATGACACAGGGAAGCCGCCGCCCCACATTACAACTTTCCAAGCTTAGCACCCTCCCGAAAAATGAAAAGCTCGCCGCCGCATTTGCCTCAGACACGCGCGGGGCCGACTCGGGGAGCCGGGTCATCACTTGGTTTACCGGGGGGAGGATGAGCCGGCAGGCCGGGCTCGGGGTCTAGGGTGCCTGGGAAGGGATTGAACTGGAAGGTCCGCCACAGCCTGAAATGCCGTGGCGGACCTTTTTAAACGAGGAGATTCCGCTGCGCGGTGCCTGCTGCAGATGGGCACCGACCAGCAACTTGAGATAGGCGCGAGGGAGTCTGCTCAGTAGGCATAAAGAACGGTAAGGTTGGCCTTTTCCTGGGGATTTATCTCCTTCTCCCCCTGCACCTCGATTCGGTACACGGCCGGAACGTGTTTGGGCGCCACACCGGAGTTCACTCCGCTCACTCCGGCTGCGCTATCGAGAAGCTCGAAGCCCGATTTGTCCGAGTTGCCCGGCACGGTATCGACGATCTTGGTAAATACGTTGAAGCCTGGCTGCGTCGGCATCCCTTTCAGTGTGAAGCTGGCATCGGGAGAGAGTTTCGCGTCGAGCTTCTTTGCGTTAGCTCCGCAGGCAGCGCCCCAGCTTGCCGTGGGCAGGGTCAGCTTCTGGTTCAGGCAGGCGCTGTTTCCGAGGGCCAGCTTGATCCCGCTGAAGTTGTCGATCAGTTTGCTGGTGGAATAGCCGTCGAACAGCTTGGGAATCACCTCTTTGGTGAACACATCTGCCCCGCCGTGGGATGCCTCGAGGACGTTTTTGTAACGCTTCTGCGACGCGGTAATCTTGGTCCCCATGGTGACGTAATAGAGCAGCGCCATTACTATACCCAGGGTGACCAGGGTAAGCATAAGCGCGGTGACTAGCGCCACGCCCCGTTCATTGCTGATTGCTTTCATAATTCACCGCCATGTGGGACTTTATCTGCTCAGGTTTTTGGGTCGAACAGCAATGGTATGGATTTTCCACCGGTAGTTGCGCCAATCACTGCCGAAAACCGCCAGCATGTTGGCACTGCTCCAGATCCTGCCGGAAGACTGTCGTTTCAGATCACCTACCTGCAGGACCTTTGCCGGGTTTGTCTCCGGATATTTGAAACCGGTATCCTTTCTCCCTTCGTGACTGAGGAAAAAGATCCTTACCGTCTTTACCTGGGCGCGTATCTGCTCAGGACTCAATCCGAGCAGGTTCTCGGTAAAGACGGTATTGCCGTTTCCATTGGGGTCCAGTTCGAATTCCACCTGCATGTCGCCCACGCAATCGACCAGGGGGTACGGGGTGAATGCGTCATCGGCATGATTTGCCACTGCCTTGAACAACAAGCCGGTATTGGGATTGCACCTGCCGGGCATGTCGGCAGGCCTGTCGATGTAATAGTCGGCCCTGTTGTAGGGCATCTTGAGGGTCTGGCGGCTGACCACGTAGCCGATGTAAAACTGCGATGCATCACCCGGCTGGAAGGCGGCCGGCGGGTTCACGCCGTTCACGCTGTAAAAGAAGCCCGCCGCCGGGGTCACATCATCGGTCACCAACTGCCGGGTCGGCAGACCGGCCTGGGTAAAGGTCGTGCTCAGGGTAATGACCCGATCGTTGTCGGCGACGTCGGCGCTGGTACCCCATTTCTTGATGAAACTGTTCCCTCCCGAGGAGTAGTTCACGTAGCTCCACTTCTTGGTGGCGGTATCGATCGCGGCAATGGAGGATTTGACCACCAGGTAGTCGGGGCCCAGGCCGGCATGGCTGCCGGCGGCGCCATTTACCTCCTTGCTGCTGGTGCCGCTCAGGATGGCTCGCGGCAGGTTGGGCGGCACGTCGTTGAACGCCTCCGAGTCGACCCCTTCCGCCAGCGCTCCGAGCGCCACGTCGCACTCCTTGTACGCTTCGATCGGGTTCTGGATGGACCAGGGGAGCCCGTAGCCGGCATGCTCGACGTCATGGCGCACCTGCTCGAACCCGATGATCCCGTCGATGTTGCTCTCGGCGGATTTCGACTGCCGCGCCGATGTGGAAAGGATCTGCTCGAAGGCGTAGGAGGAGATCACCAAGACGATGACGAAAATCCCCATCACGACGATCAACTCGACCAGAGTGTACCCTTTATCAGTTCTCAGCATATCTCACATCCAGGACGATATTTTACTGCCACAGGAGCCTGCCAGCTTCCTTCATTTACAGCTATCTCCCCGCTCACTCGGACTTCACCGTCCGCACCTCATGATGCGAGGAGACATTTTTATAGAGCCAGCTCACCTTGACGACGAGCTCGCGTGCCGTGGAGTTGGGGAGGACGCTGTTGGTGCGGTTCACCACCAGATCCTTCCGGGTCCCGAGCAGCCTGCTGGGAACGATGCGGGGCGAAAAAGGAGTGGAAAGCCTGGCGAAAGGTCTCGCCTGAAGATCATAGAGATAGTCTTCCCCTACCTGGAGCGCCTCTTCGCGCAGCTGGTTCTTCATGTTGTGCTCCGTGGCGATGTTCACCGACTGCAAGAGCCCCAAAAGACCTACCAGCGTTATCACCATGGCGACCATCACCTCAAGGAGGGTGAAGCCCCGGTTACTGCTGTTTGATATTGTCTGACGTGCAATCATCATCGCCCCCCTCGGGCATCTCCCACTTTCCAAGATGTATGCGCGTCGTGGAAAGGACGAGGCTGTCGACCGTTGCCGGATTGCTCCCCATGGTGAGACAGATGCCTCTGCCGCCGCTATCGATGTTGCTGAGGAATCCATTGGCGTCGAAATCTATCTGACCCTCATCATTGGAGCGGACGCCGTAGCTCAGGGTCTTGCGGGCCACCGGCGGTATGCCGCTGGTTACCGTGCTGGAGTAAAAGGAGAACTGGGAGCCGCTGATGATGACGGCGCGCGGGCGCTTCTGGAAAAGCGACTTTACCCGCACCTCGGCAAGATCCGCGTAGATCATCCTCATCTGGGACTCGATCTGGCTCTTCCGGGTATAGCTGTTGAACTGGATCATCGCCAGGGTCAGGAGGACGGAGATGATGACCATGGCAACGATCAGTTCGACTATGGTGAAGCCGCGCTCTCTCATGTCAGTGTTCCTGAATCTGAATGATCCGCTTCACCGGCTTCAGGTTGCTCTTGGAAACGATGGGGGGCGGATCGCTGGGGGGCTTGCCGGTCAAGGCGAGCGCCGTCCTGCGTCCTCCCTCGGCAGTGAAGGCGGTGGAGAGGTTTATCTCCTCGAAACTTCCCGTCGACACCTGGACCAGCGCCTTCCCCTCGAGTGCGGCGCTTGGGGCCTGCAGGCCGGTATCGTAGCGGGTCGCCCAGAGGTAGGAATTGCCGCCGAACTTGCAGGCATCGGCAGTCGGCATGAAGGTGGTGAAAAAGACGGCGCCGTTGGTCAGCGCAACCGGATCGGTGATGAGCCGCTCGGCCCCGAGGTTGTTGACATAGTCCCGGGGCTCCAGATCGATGCGCCAGCCGCTGTTGGAGATGGTTGCGCTGGCACTGGCTATGTCGCTTTGGTCGGTAAGGTCGCTGCCGGTTTTCTTGGTGGTGCAGGCGGCATCGAGAGCGTCGCCCGCCGTGTAGCACGGCTCCTTCAGGCCGTACAGGCGGCGGCCGGTGGTCATGTTGTCACCGGCGAAATAGTAGCGACCGTCGCCGAAGAAAAGCCAGAGGTTGTGGTTTTTCCGGTCCTGGAGCCTGGAGATGCTGGTGGTGACCGGCCCGATACCGTCGATCACCTTGGAGAGCTTCCAGGTGGCCGGATTGGGATCCTGGTTGGTCACCAGGCGCAGCACGCCGCCGTTGCGCCACTTGGTGGTGCTGGTGACGGGGGTGCTGCTTGCCTGCACGTAGCCGAAATAGAGGGCGTCGTCCTGGTAATTGCCGGTCGACGAGGGGTTCCAGCGGTCGGCGTCGAAGGTGGCATTGGATACCGATGAAACGAAGGCGTTGCTGAGGGTGGAGGTGTCCGCCAGGGTGCCGATCACCCAGTAGTTGCTGTTCAGGACGAAGGGGGGAGTGGCATTGAGGTCCACCACGAAGATCTTGAGCGGCTGCGTCGACTTGCCGAGGAACTGGTGTTTGTCCTTGTCGATCGGCCCGGTCGGTCCGGAGCCGAAGACGGCGAACCATCTGCCGTTCTTCGCCTTGTCGGCACCGATCCTGACGGTGGCGGCGCCGGTCGTGGCAAAGCCCATGCCGTCTACGGCGAATTCCCACATCAGCTTGGGCGGCCCCACCAGCGTTCCCGCCGCGTTGAAGTTCTGGTTGGTGATATCGAGCGCGAAGTAGGACGAGTAACCGGTTCCGGCCAGGGGGGTTTTCACGCAGGAGCCGTCGACCCCCTCGACGCAGGTATCGGTTGCATCCTTGGAAGCCCCGCCCAGCCCCATCCCTGCCAGCAGTACGCTGCGCCAGTTGCTGCCGGTTGCGGTGTCCTTGACGCAATCCTGATAGCTGGTCAGACACCCCCCTATGCTGGCGTCAAGGACCGTGGTGGTGCCGTCCACGAAGTAGAGATGGTTGTAGTCCTGGTTGGCGCAGAACGCATCGCCGTTGCCTGCCTTGCAGGTAAGATAGCGCAGATAGGGGAGCGAGTTCTTGGGGAGGAAGGCCCACTGCTCCGCCCCCAGATTGGTGCCGCTCATCGATGCCTTCTGGTCGCCCTCCGGAGTCACCTCAAGCTTCCCGAGCTTGAAGGCGTGCAGCATCCCGTCATTGGCCCCCACGTAGACCATGCCCCGCTCCTTATAGGGGGCCTGCTTCACGAAAGCGGCATACGACGCGTCGCTGTACCCGGTCGGGGCGGAGAGATCGTAGCTGTTCACCTTGACCGACGACTGCAGACGCGGGGTCGAGGAGATGATGTCGCCCAGCTTCCAAACGCCGGAAGCGGCGTCGATGGTCACGGTCCGAGGCCGGTAGGCGGCATTTTCCTTGCCTTGGGTGTACTCGACGATATCGGTGGCCTCGGTACTGGGTGAGGCGGCCGCCTGCAGCAGGGGGCGCAGAGCCGTTTCATTGGCGGTGCTGAAGGCCATCAGTCCTTTGGTCGCGTCGGCCGTTACGCTGGTGCCGGCAAGGCAGGTGCCACCGGTCAGGCAGGGAGTATACAGGGTACGTGACGAATAGGGGGTGGCCCAGAGCTTCCTTCCCGCCCGCCATATGCTCTTCACATCGTCGGGGGATACCGTGTCTATCAGCAGGTCGCCGGTGCCGTTGCCGTCGGTATCCCTGCTTCTCCTCACCATGGTCTGGTTGTAGGTCACCGAGTTGGCATTGGCGTTGTCGAAGAAGAACGACAGGGCGTAGTTGCTCTTCAGATTCAGGAAGTGGGTGTCTCCCGAAACGTAGCTGGTATCCTCCCGGACCGAACTGTTGCCGATGAACGGGTCGATGTAGTACCAGAGGTTCTGCAACTCCCCGGTCCAGGTGATCGGCGTGCTGCCATAGGTCTTCTTGGGATAGAAGACCGCCTGCAGGATGTTGGCGCCGCTCCCCTCGCTGTTGCTGAGGATCGAGGCCGCCGTTCCCGAAGCTGAGCCGCCGGAGACCTCCTGGAAGATCTCCTTGAGATCCTCCTTCAACTTCGCCGGATTGTCCGGCTTCTTGGCGGCGGTTGTGCCGCCGTTTGCCGCGGTCTGGTCCATCAGGGTCACCGGATCGCACTCTGCGGCCGCCCCGTTGGAGGCGCCGGTGAAAACCGCATAGCTCTTGATGAATTCGCTGGCTTGCAGGCTCGCCGGTGCCGCGCTGGTCGAGGACGTGCTGAACGTCTTGATGTTGCGGTTTTTCGCCAGCCAGGCCAGGTCGTCGACGTTTATGCTCCCGGAGTACTGGGGACAGGTGGCGGTAGCAGCGCCCGTGGCGGTGGTCCGCCCGTCGCCGTCGTTATAGAGACCCACCAGGGTGTTGACGTCCGTGTTCCGGTCGGCCGTGGACATGCCGTCCGTGATCAGCAGGATGTTGTTTTTCTGGCAGACGTACTCGGAAGGATTGAAGTTGGCATCATAATCGTCCGCGTTGACGCGCAGGCCGGCGGTCCGGCTGGTTTTCCCGGTTGCGTCGGCCGGGTCTTTGGCCAAGTAGCCGATCGCGCTCGAGAACGCCTCGGCAAACGGGGTCCAGGTGGCAGCCTTGATGTCGTCGATGCTCCTGACCAAGCCGGGCCCATCGTGGTCGCCGACTCCGGCGCCGATGCACTCCTCTTCGGCCGGGCAGTGCGCCGCAGTGGCACATGCGGTGGTCGTGGTAGCCGAACAGTTCCCCTTGCCGATATAACCGTTCTCCAGAATCTTTGCCCCGTCGAAGTTGCTGACTCCCGGCACCGTCGTGACGCTGCAGGTTCCCGGTGAGACGCAGTCGGTGCTCACGGTACAGGTACGGGCACTGTCGTTGGAGCAGACCTTGGGGGTCCCGAGATGGGCGGTCTCGGAGGCGGAGCCCAGGAACCTGAAGGTCATCGCCCCCATCCTGATCCGGTTTTCGTACTCCTGGATCAGACCGGTCGGGGCTGGAGCCTTGGCGATCTTCACGGTGAGCCTTGCCCTTCCGCCCGAGGTGACCAGAGGCTTGTCGAGCTGCCCCTGCACCCCGATGTCGCTCAAGATGGCAGGGATATTTTCATATGCCGAGGTGTCGGAAGGGGAATCGGTGGGATCGGTCACCTGCAGGGCGGTAAAGGAACTGCAGTAGGCGTTGTGACGTTCGATGATGCAGTCATCGCCGCAGCTGGCGCCGCTGCACCCTCCGAAGCTCTTGGCCCAGGAAGGGGCGCTGCCGGTATAACAGGCCCCCGTGTAGGTGCTGTTGCAGACCGTGGAGGGATGACCGGCGGTAATTCCGGCAGGACCGTTGACCTCCTCATATATGTCCGTGCACTGGTTCTTGATGGTGCTGACCGCATCGTTGCCGACGGTTTTCGGCGCCGCCATTTTGTTGTACTGCCAGCACTCCTGGACGGTCTGGTTGAAAACCACCTTTTCCTTGGTCTCCAGACTCAAATCGGCCCCCACCAGGGAGGTGAGGCACGCCGTGATGGCGTTTCTGATCTCCACCTGGCCCGAGGTGGGATTGCTGGCGATGGTGATCGCGCTCTGGCACAGGGCCTGATTGTAATCGGCACCGGCGTAGATCTCGATGAAACTCTGCCCCCCCGGGGAGGCTGCCGTCGGGTTCACCGCGTCGTTGGGCCCTTTGATGGCAAAGGTGATCCCCAGGCCGGTATTGGGGTTGTTGCTTTCGGGCGAGGCGTAGTTGACGAAATCGGCGGTGAGCGCCTCCTTGATGAATCCCCTGCCGACGCACCCCCTGGTTTCGGCTTCCAGGTTGGGATTTACGTACTTCCCTCCGGTCAGGACCTGCTTCTCGATGTCGAACTTGGAGGTGGTCAGCCAGTTCAGGTAGCTCCCCTTGGCGGCGAACCTGGTGACCTTCTTCGGTGTGGAAGCGTCCAGGTCGATGCAAAGGGCATTGGCCACGTATTTGGTGCAGCTGGCGGGAAAGGCGGCCGTCTCGAAGACGTTGCTCGCCATGTTGTACTGGTAGTAGACATCGCTATCGAAGTAGCCGGAATACTGGATGCATTTGCCGGGCGAACTGCAGTTCGCATCGGTGCTGCAGCTGGTGGTCCTGGCATTGGAACAGAACTTCGCTTTATAGCTCTGGTCATAGCAGTAATAGGGCTGACGGGCGAAGCTGCCGTCTACGTTCTTTTTGCCCTCATCGACGAAAGCGAGGTCGTACATACTTGCCGAGTTGTCGATCATGAGCAGGAGGTTCGATTTCATGTCCGGCGCAAGAAAGGAAGGGGTAATGCAGTAGTTGTTGAGATCCGCGGCAAGGGCCGGCGAGCAAAAGAGCAGAGCCAACCCCGCCGGAGCGGCGATCCTCAGCATTAACCTGGCTGCAAAATTCATATCGGCACCTCATTTTTGATGATTCTGCGTCCTCTGCTACCCGAAAAGAGCCGTGCGGTCCGGTCAAGCTGCCCCTGACGGTAGTAAACCGGGGGGGGCAGCCGGAAGTTTTCAGCGCGCGGTCGCAAGCAGGGCCTGCATCGCGGCCGCATCCCTGAAACCCGGCACGATCCGGCCGTCAGGGAGCACCAGGGTCGGTGTCGAGTCGATGCCGACGGATTCGGCAAAGCGCATCGTTTCGTCGACCGGCTGCTTGGCATCCTTCGCGCCCGGCGCGGGGAGCTTCTCTCCGGCAAAGGACTTCTCCAGCAGTGCCAGCGACTTGGCGCCCAGGATCACCCGCGCCTTGTCATAGGCCTTGGGATGCATCTTGAGCGGGTAAAGCTTGATGAAGATGGCGAGATCCGGCTCCAGGGCCGCCAGCTTCTTCAGCTCGGCGTGCAGCTTGGCGCAGAAAGGGCACTCGGGATCGGTGAAGACGAAAAGCCTCTGCTTCCCCTTCGGGTTTCCCATGACGAGCGCCGCGTCGCTCTTCAGCGTCGCCGGGTCCAGCCGCTCCAGGCGCTTGCTCACGGCAGGCGCCCCGGCCACCTGGCGCGAGGCGACCTGGAAGATCTGACCGTTCATCAGATGTTTCTTGCCGTAATCGAGATACGCCACGCCGGTCTGGCCGTCCCTCTCCATGGTGATCTCGTAGAGCCCGCGCACCGCTGCAGGCTTGATCGCCTTCACGGTACCGATATCCTTCAGGATGCCGTTGGCCTCCTGCAGCGTGATGGCATGGCATGAGGCGCAGTCGCCGCCGCACCCCTCTGCCGAGGACATGGCAAAAGCGGGAACTGCCAGCGCAAGGGCGCCAAGGAGTAAGAAGCTGAGAAGTTTAACAGGTGACATGGATACCTCTAATTAGTTATTGGTCGCTGGCTGCAGCACAGCAACTCCCGTGCCGAGGGCGCCCTGCGGTGATCTGCAGATGCTGTCGCTAATGAAATCAGCCAGTTAATGAGCCATGATAGCACAGAGTGCGGGAAAAACTGCGCACTTTTTTCACACCTGGAGGCGGCACTATGCAAAAAGGTGCCGGCCAGGACCCAATACCGGACAGAAGGCATCTGCTCGAAAGTGCAGCTACCCACTGAAGTCGCTCCCTCAGGAGGCAGCCGCTAAAGTCCCTCCCTTTCAAAAAGGAGGTAGCCGCTAAAGTCCCTCCCCCTTCAAGGGGGAGGCTAGGAGGGGGAGGGGGTGGTATTCTGCGCTGCCGTCCCCCACCCCCACCCTCCCCTTGAAGGGGAGGGAGTTACCGGGTCAGGCCAGACCGTACTCCTTCAGCTTGTAGAGCAGCGCCCGGGTACTTATTTCCAGAAGTTTCGCGGCATGGGTCCTGTTGCCGGCGGTCTGCTGCAGCGCGCGGCAGATCAGGGCGCGCTCCATGCTCTCCGACCCCTTCTTGATCGACAGGGAGTCCTGGCGGTCCGACCGCCTTCTCTCAACTCCCACGGCGCGGCGCACCGACTCCGGGAGGGAGGCGAGATCCATGAGTCCGTCCTCGCAGAGCACCAGTCCTCTCTCGATGCAGTTTTCCAGTTCCCGCACGTTGCCGGGCCAGTGGTAGCGGACCAGCGCCTGCAGCAGTTCCGGGCTCGGCCGGACCCCGATGAGCCCCATGCGCTGGCCGTGCTTGTGCAGAAAATGATCCACGAGAAGCGGCACATCCTCGATGCGCTCCCTGAGCGGCGGGAGCGGGACGGCAAAGACGTTGAGCCTGAAGTAGAGATCCTCCCGGAAGCTGCCGGCCGCGGCCTCTGCAGCCAGGTCCTTGGAGGTGGCCGAGACCACCCGCACGTCGACCTTGCGGGAGAGACCGGCGCCGACCCTGCGGATCTCCCCCTCCTGCAGCACCCGCAAAAGCTTGACCTGCAACGGCAGCGGCATCTCGGCGATCTCGTCCAGAAACAGGGTGCCGCCGTCGGCCTCCTCGAAGAGCCCCGCCTTGTCGTGGCTCGCGTCGGTGAAGGCCCCCTTGACGTGGCCGAAGAGTTCGCTTTCCAGGAGCGGTGCGGGGATGGCTCCGCAGTTGACCGCGACGAAAGGCGCCTCCCTGCGCGCCCCGTTGTAGTGCAGCGCCTTGGCGATCAGCTCCTTCCCGGTGCCCGATTCGCCCAGGATGAGGACCGTCGTCTTGTACTCCGCCAGCTTCCCTACCAGCTGGAAGATCTCGGCCATCCGGTCGCTTCTGCTGATGATGTTGCCGAAAGAGCAGCTGCGCCCCACCTCCTCGCGCAGCCTCCGGTTTTCATCCTTCAGCCGTTCGCGCTCCTCCGCCTTCTTCAGCACCAGGAAGATCTCCTCGGAGTTGAACGGCTTGGAAATATAGTCGTAGGCGCCGAGCTTCATGCAGTCGATCGCGTCGTCGACCGAGCCGTAAGCCGACATCATGATGACCGTCGCGCCGATCCCGGCTTCGGCGCAGCGGTTCAGGAAACTCCTGCCGTCCATGACCGGCATCCTGATGTCGCACAGGATGAAGGCATAGTTGCCGAGGCGGGATTTCTCCAGTGCCTCGACGCCGTCGGCTGCGCAATCGACCAGGTAGCCCAGTTTCCTCAGCATCACCTGGAGCATGTGGCGCAGGTTCTCCTCGTCATCGACGACGAGTATTTTCTTCTTCTCAAGCACAGTAGTCTGTCCCCATGGGAATAGGTCTCTTATCCGGTTTGGTGGATTGAAAATCCGTTTGTGGTGGGCGCGGCCCACCCTACGGAGTCCCTGTAGGGTGGGCCGCGCCCACCTTTCCTACCCCCCTGCTACTCTCCTGCTATCAGATCTGAAACGTCCGGCGGTTGTGAGCGGCACCAATCATCAGGGTACATCCCGCTCCCCACCATTCTCCGGAAGGTTGAAAAAGGCCAGTCGCACGCCGAACTCACCAAGCCGTGCTTGACAGGATTGTAATGAATGTAGTCACAATGGGCGGCAAAGTCCCTATCGTCATGAATTCTATGCTCCCAAAAACGACGCTGCCATACAGTGCTCTCCCTGTGCTTGCTCCTTGACATGGTCGCTTCCGGCAAGCTTATGCATTCCCTGACACTTCGGGTGAACCCTCTTTTGATGAGGCTCCATCGGGTCGAGTAATCGGTGTCCCCTTCAGGCAACTCCCAGATACAATGTAAATGGTCCGGCAACAGTACCCATGCGGCGATGGAAAAAGGGTATGCTTTTCGCGTTTCGACAATTGCCTCCCTCAGCGCCCCCCTCGACTGTTCCAAACAAAGAATCGGCTGGCGTTGATAGGTCACGATTGTAAAGAAATAAGTATTTCCGTCATGTGCTCTTCGGTACGTTGACATTATCGTCCATACTCACGGGTTTGGTGGGCGCGGCCCACCCTACGTTCTCACCCTTCACCCCATCCCCACCCCGACCCTCCCCTTGAAGGGGAGGGCCCGTCAGGAAGAAGCCGCCGGCATCCTTAAGCCGAACCGGCTCCCCTTGCCCAGTTCGCTTCGCACCGTGATCCTCCCGCCGCAGGAATCCGCTATCCGGGCGGCGATGGCCAGGCCCAGGCCGGTCCCCTTGCCGGGCTCCTTGGTGGTGAAGAACGGGTCGAAGACGAGCGACAGATGCTCGGGCGGCATCCCCTCGCCGTTATCGATCACCTCCATGACGACCTCAGCGCCCTCGCGCCTCCCCTCGACCCGCAGCTCGCCCCCCCCGGGCATGGCGTCCCGCGCATTCATGATCAGGTTGATGAAAAGCTGCTCCAACTGGTGGGGATCGGCCTGGACCCGCGGCAGCCCCGGCTCCGCCTCGACCGTCACGCTGAGGAGCTTGAGCACCCCCTGGGAGGCGAGCAGCTCCAGGATCTTCTCCATGAGGGGGAGCAGTTCCACCTGCTGGTGAGCCGCCTCCTTGGGGCGCGCATAGTCGAGGAGCCCCCTGACGATGCGGTCGATCCGGCGCGACTCCACCGCGATCCTGCGCAGATAATCGGATTTCTCGGCATCTTCTGCGAGTTCGTCGGAAAGGATCCCGGTGTAGCCCATGACGGCAGAGAGCGGCGTGCCGATCTCGTGGGCCATGCCGGCCGCCAGAAGCCCGACCGAGGCCATCTTCTCGGAACGGATCGCCTCGCTTCTCGCCTCGATGATCTGCAGGTTGGCCCGGTTCAGTGAGGCGACCTTCTCCTCGACCTCTTCCCTTTTATGCCTCAGGGCGAGCACCATCGCGTTGAAGGCATCGGAGAGTTCAGCCACCTCCGTGCTCCCCGGGACGTGCACGGTACCTCCGAGATCGCCGGCCGCGATCCTGCGGGTAGCGGTGACCAGCCTCCTTATCGGCAGCACCACGGTGTGGGAGAGCAGCCAGGAGCCCAGGACGAGCAGCAGCAGAAAGTCCAGCACGAAGTAGGCGAGAAAGAGGTGGCGGGAACCCTTGAGCCTCTCCTGTTCCGCCGCAAGCGACAGGGTGAGACGCGCCGCGCCGACGACCTTCCCCTGCTCCATTATGGCAGCGTAGCAGCGACCGAAACGGCCGTCCTGGGAGAGCTGGAAGGAGGGGCGCCCACCCTTCAGGAGGTTCAGCACTCCCGCATCGGCCCCCTCCCGGTCCGAGAGCGCGTAGAGATCGCGCCCGGCGCCGTCGACCACGAGCAGGCCGGCGAAGCTTTTCTCCCTGGAGAGCAGGGCCAGATATCTGGCAGCGGCCGTCCCCGCCTCGGGTGCCGCCAAGGGACGGGGCAAAAGCTCGGCGACGGAAGAGAGGAGCAGCCGGCCGTCCTCCCCCTTCTGGGCGAAAAGTTCGTTTTCAGCGGTCTTGAAGGAGATCAGGGAGAGCAGTATCCAGGTAAGCACGAGCAGAGCGCTTAGGGCGGAGAGGATATAGAAGGTAAGGCTGAAGCGGATAGCTCTCATAGGTCAGCTCATCTTCCCATGTTGAGGTACCAGAAGATGAGCCTGTTGCCGTAAAAGATATAGAGGAGCGCGGCGCTTGCCAGGTACGGTCCGAAGGGAATGGCGAGCGTGGCATCCTTTTTCTGCGCCAGCATGAGGCTCACCCCTATCACCGAGCCGAGCAGCGACGCGGCGAAAACGATGAAGAGGATCGCCTTCCAGCCGAAAAAAGCCCCCATCATGGCGAGCAGCTTGATATCGCCCCCCCCCATGCCGTCCCTCTTGGCGATGAGCTGGTAGCCGTAGGCGACCAGGAGCAGGCTCCCTCCCCCGGCCAGGATGCCGAGCAGCGAATTGAGCCAACCCAAACCGGGGATGAAAAACGAGACGGCGAAGCCGGTCACGATCCCCGGCAGCGTGATCGAGTCGGGAATGATCTGGTGCTCCAGGTCGATGAAGGTGACGACGACCAGGGCGCTGCAAAACAGGAAGAGCACCGCGAAGCCGAACCCGGGGCCGAATCTCAGGAACAGTGCCAGGGTGAGCGCCCCGTTGATGAATTCCACCAGCGGGTACTGCAGGGAGATCGGTTCGCCGCAACGGCGGCACTTCCCCTTCAGAAACAGGTAACTCAGGATCGGGATGTTGTCGTACCAGCGGATGACGTAGTCGCAGTTGGTGCAGTGTGAGGGTGGGAAAACCACCGACTCCCGCTTGGGGAGCCTGAAGATGCAGACGTTCAGGAACGACCCGACCACGGCGCCAAAGGCAAAGGCAAAAAAGCCATAGATGATGAACGGTGAGATCAAAGCGGAAACCTCGGGGTTTGTCAGTTTTGGAATTGGGCAGCCGGCAGGGACCGGCGCGGTCGCCGCCTCATGAGCGGGCTGTAGAGCAGTATACAGAAAGAGCTAATAATTTCATAGAAATATCGCGAAACGAATACGCCGCGGCCCCCGGGTCTCGGGTGCCGCGGCGTAGATGTCGCAACTGGCGTCAGGCTCCCGCCAGTTTTCTCCCCCCTGCTGCGGGCACTGCCATTAGGTTAAGCTCCATCTGCTGGCTCTCCCCAACCATCCCCCATCAAGGGGGGAGGGGTGCTTGTCATCTCGTTCCCAAGCTCCAGCTTGGGAACGCAAATTGTATAGGAAGCTCCGCTTCAACGCCTCAAAGCTGGAGCTTTGACTGCGATTGCATTCCCAAGCTGGAGCTTGGGAACGAGATGCACGAGAAACTTCTCAGGTGGATCTGACCGACTACCCCCCTTTTCATTTTACCGATACCAGGTAGCGTTCCCCTCTCCCCAGCCCTCCCATCAAGGGCGGGGGCCAGGGAGAGGGGGCTTAGCTAGCGCAGGCGCTGGATCTTCACCAGGCTCTCCTCCAAAAGCTGCTTCTTGCTGGCGAACTCGGCGATCTTCTCGCGCTCCTTGACCACCACGTCGGCCGGCGCCCGCTCCACGAAGCTCGGGTTTTCCAGCTTCTTGGAGAGAAAATCGATGTCCTTCTCGATCTTGGCGATCTCCTTGTTCAGGCGCTTCTCCTCCTCCTCGACGTCGACCAGGCCGCGCAGCGGCACGACGATCTCCACGTCGCCCGCAACCTGCAGGGACGCCTCCGCCGGGCGCTCGACCCCCTGTCCGATGGCGAGATCGGAGAGACGGGCGAGGCTCATGACGTACGCCTCGTTCCTCTTCAAGAGCGTGAGACTCTGCTCCGATTTGCAGTCGAGGATGACGGCGATCTGCCTGCTGGGAGCCACCTCCATCTCGCCTCTGATGTTCCTGATCCCCTTGATGACGTCCATCACCAGCTCCATCTCGGTCGCGGCGCCGGCGAATTCCGCCCACTCCCCGCGCGGCGTCGGGAATTCGGCGAGCATGATCGATGCAGCCCGGCCTGCACCGGCCGGCAGCGCCTGCCAGATCTCCTCGGTGATGAAGGGCATGAAGGGGTGCAACAGACGCAGGAGGTTCTCAAGAACCAGCCAGAGCACGTACTTGGCGCTTTTCTGCCGGTCGCTGTCCCCCTTGTAGAGGTCGTCCTTGACCAGTTCGATGTACCAGTCGCAGAATTCGCTCCAGGTGAAGCGGTACAGATCGCCGGCAGCCTCGTTGAAGCGGAAGGAGGTGAGTGCCGCGTCGACCGATGCGGCCGCCTCGTTCAACCGGAACAGGATCCACCGGTCGGCGTTGGAGAGCTTCAGGGAGGCGGGATCGACCCGCTCCGGCTCGAACCCCTCCAGGTTCATCATGGCGAAGCGCGAGGCGTTCCAGATCTTGTTGGCGAAGTTGCGGTACCCCGCGATCCTCTCCTCGGCAAGCTTCACGTCCCTCCCCTGCGCCGCGAAGGCCGCCAGGGTGAAGCGGAAGGCGTCCGTGCCGTAGGCGTCGATGACGGTCAGGGGGTCGATCACGTTCCCCTTGGACTTGCTCATCTTCTGTCCCTGGGAATCGCGCACCAGGGCATGGATGTAGACGTCGGTGAAGGGGACCTGGTCCATGAAGTGCAGCCCCATCATCATCATGCGGGCCACCCAGAAGAAGAGGATGTCGAAGCCGGTGACAAGGCACGAGGTCGGGTAGAAGGAGGCAAGCTCCGGCGTCTTCTCCGGCCACCCCAAGGTCGAGAAGGGCCAGAGCGCCGAGGAGAACCAGGTGTCCAGCACGTCGGTCTCCTGGCGGATCTCGTCGGAGCCGCACTTCTCGCAGCAGGTCGGATCCTCCTTGGCCACCGTGATGGCGCCGCAGTGGTCGCAGAACCAGGCGGGGATCCGGTGACCCCACCAGATCTGGCGCGATATGCACCAGTCCCGGATGTTTTCCATCCAGTCGTAGTAGGTATTCTCCCACTGCGCCGGGACGATCTTGGTCCGGCCGTCCTTGACCGCGGCCAGCGCCTTCTCCGCGAGCGGCGCCACCCTCACGTACCACTGCAGCGACATGTAAGGCTCCACCACCGTCTTGCAGCGGTAGCACCCCCCCACCGACAGCGCGTGATCCTGGATCTTTTCCAAAAGCCCCGCCGCCTCCAGGTCCGCCACCACCTGCTTTCTGGCCGCGAAGCGGTCCATCCCCTCGTACTGCTTGCCGGCGGCATTCACCACCCCCGACTCGTCGAAGACGTTGATCCGGTCCAGGTTATGGCGCACCCCCACCTCGAAGTCGTTGAAGTCGTGCGCCGGGGTGATCTTGACCACGCCGGTGCCGAACTCGACATCGACGTAGTCGTCGGCGATGATCGGGATCTCGCGGTTGACCAGCGGCAGCAGCACCTTTTGTCCGATCAGGTGGCTGTAGCGCTCGTCGGCCGGATTGACGGCGACCGCGGTATCGCCCAGCATGGTTTCGGGACGCGTGGTGGCGACCACCAGGAATTCCTCGCTTCCCAGCACAGGGTAGCGCAGGTGCCAGAGGTGCCCCGCCTTATCCTCGTGCTCCACCTCGATGTCCGAGAGCGCGGTATGGCAGCGCGGGCACCAGTTGATCAGGCGGTTGTCGCGGTAGATCAGCCCCTCGTCGTAGAGACGGACGAAGACCTCGCGCACCGCGGTCGAGAGCCCGGCGTCCATGGTGAAGCGCTCGCGCTCCCAGTCGCAGGAGGCGCCAAGCCGCTTCAGCTGGTCGATGATCTGCCCCCCCGACTCGGCCTTCCACTGCCAGACCCGCTCGATGAACGCCTCGCGTCCCAGCTCGAAACGGTCCTTCCCCTCGCCTGCCAACTGGCGCTCCACCACGTTCTGGGTGGCGATTCCGGCGTGGTCGGTCCCCGGCATCCAGAGCACGTTGTACCCCGCCATCCGCTTCCAGCGGCAGAGGATGTCCTGCAGGGTATTGTTCAGGGCGTGCCCCATGTGCAGCACGCCGGTGATGTTCGGGGGGGGGATCACGATGCTGTAGGAGGGCTTGTCGGAGGGAAGGGTGGCGTGAAAATATCCCTTTTGCTCCCACACCTGGTACCACTTCTGTTCAACGCTCTTGGGCTCGTAAACCTTTTCCAGCTCTTTGTTTGCCATCTGATCTACCTCTTAATATAAGTAAGTCCCCCTTTGACAAAGGGGGATTTAGGGGGATTTGATTTTCCGGCGCAGAGGCAAATCCCCCCGCCCCCCTTTTTCAAAGGGGGGAGAACTGGTCTTTGCAGGCTGAAGAATACCGGTGACGCATGACACATACTGATGCGCTGATCTTCCGCTGAAAAAACTCCCTCCCCTTCAAGGGGAGGGTTGGGGTGGATGGGCTCCTGACCTCCCCCTTGAAGGGGGAGGGACCTGAACAGCGGAAGATCAGCGCTAATCAGGTGACACATTAAAAAAGGGGATCGTGAGATCCCCTGATTGTACGAAATGAACGGGCGAAGCATCACTTTTACAGGTACCTGCGCATCAGTTAGCTAGCCCCAACACGGGCTAGCCGCGGGTACCCGCCTTGAGCTTCCTGATCTCCTCCTTTATCAGCAGCTCGGCCAGATCGGGAACCACCTCCCAGACGATCCGCTCGATGACCTCCCGGGAGATCTTCGAGATGGCTGCGGCAAGATCCGCCTCGCTGAAAGCTGGAGCGGGCTGCGCCTTGGCCTCGGCGGCACCGGGGACCGCAGCCTGCAGGATCGGCGCGGCCTGCGGCTCCATGGCGGGAATCGGCTCCCAGACCGGCTCGACAGGCGCGGCTGCCGCCGGGGCAGCCGGTTCGACTGCTTCGGGCCCAAAGGGGAACGGCTGGTACTCGGGGATCTCGAACTGATTCTGCTCCGGAGCCGGCGCCGGGGTGAGCGACGCCTCGTCGAAGCTGAAGAGCTCCTCGGCAGAGGGTTGCACCACCGGTTCATCGACGGCATAGGCGAGATCAAGCGCAGGACCGGTCTCCTCGATCGCTTCAGACTCATCCTCGAAGCTGAAGAACTCCTCGGCCTCGAACTCGGCGTCCGGTTCCAGGACGCCAAAAGCCTCGGGGGGTGCGCCGGCCGCGGCTTTCGGTGCCTCTTCCAGCTCGAAGGCGCCCCAGAGATCATCCTCATAGCTCGCCTCGACGATCTCCTCCTCAATTGCTGCAGGCTTCGCGGCAACGGGCTCTTCAGGAGCCGCAAAACCGGGAGCCGCCTGCGGCATGGCAGGAGCTGCGGGAGCCGTGAAGGCCGCAAAGGGAGCCGGTTCGGGCGCCGGGGCGGCAGCGGGGGGCGCCGGGGCCGCAAATGCGGCAGCGGCGACCGGAGGCATGGTATCAAAAGAGGAGAGGTCGCCCCAAAGTTCCTCGGCTGCGGCCTCGATCGGCAGCGGCCGTGCCGCGGGAGTCGGCGCGGGGGCGGCGCGTCTCGCCTTCCCCAATTCGAGCAGCTCCTTGACCCGGTCGATCAGCTGCTGGGACTCGAACGGCTTCGAGATCGAGGCATCCGCACCGCAGTCGCGCGCCTTCTCCTCGTCAAGAGGTTCGAAGGCGCCGATCAGAAGCAGAATGGGGACGGAGCTGAGCGTCGGGTCGCGCCGGATCTCGGTGCAGACCTCGTACCCTGTCTTGCCGGGCATCAAGGCATCGACCAGCATCACATCGGGGCGGATCTCACGCGCCTTTTCCAAGGCGGCAGTGCCGTTGTCAACGACGGTAAGATCGAACTCCTCGTTGGCAAAGATGATCGCGACGACTTTCTGGATGGTGATGCTGTCATCGGCGAGGAGCAGTCTGTTGCCCATCTATCCCTCCTCTACTTTGGAAGCTGTTTATCAGGCGTTTATGCTGCACGAAATCGGCATCACTGACAACTGGGAAGCATCCGGCATTTTGCCGAGTAGATATATTCACCCTCTGCCAGAGATTGGCTTGCCGGATATCGGCTAAATTGTGTGCTTAACCGGTAAAACGGTAGAAAAAGCTAGCATAAAGGCCGTAGGGTGTCAAGGTTTTTGCCCTTTCTTATTAATCACTCATCATTGAAATCGGCCATTTCGCCAAGCTCCGGAGGAACCGCGAATAACTGCGATGCCAAGGTGGAAAGTTCAGCGCGCAACCTGCTGAAATCGTGAGGCTTCTTGTAGTCCAGACGCGCCGTCAAAAGGATCACGAAGATATCGGAGACCGGGTCGATCCAGATCGAGGAGCCTGAATAGCCGGTATGGCCGAAGGAGACCTTGGAGAAGCCGAGCCCGCGCGGCGAAGAGTACGGGGAGGAGATGTCCCACCCCAGCCCGCGCACGACCTCCCCCCCGCGCGAGAAATAAGGCGCCGTCATCTGGTCCACCGTGCGCTGCGCCAGCACCCTTTTGCCGTCCAGCGCACCGCCTGCCAGCATCATGCGGCAAAACCTGGCCAGGTCGCCGGCCGTGGAGAACAGGCCGGCATGACCGGCCACGCCCCCCAGTTGACGGGAAAGCTGGTCCTGGGCCTCGCCCTGGAGGATCCCCGCCTCGCAGATGGTTGCCGAGCAGCGCTCCCTGTCCTGCGGCTTGAAAAACGTGTCCGACATGCCGAGCGGGCGATAGAAGGAAGCCCGGGCGTAGAGGTCGAGCCCTGCGCCGGTAGCCCTTCTGGTGAGTTCGGCGAGCAGGATGAAGTTCAGGTCGGCATATCTGAATCGGCTGCCTATCTCACCCTTGAGTTTCTGGGCGGCGGCTCCCTCGATGGCGCTTTGCATCGGGTTCAGGCTGGAGAGCGGGATGTCGTCAAGCCCCGTGGTGTGGGTCAGCAGGTTGAGCACCAGGATGGCGTCCTTGCCGCGGCCGGCAAATTCCGGAAACCACTTCACTACCGGATCGAGCAGGGAAAGCCTCCCCTCCTCGGCCAGTTTCAGGATCGCCGGGGTGGTGGCGACCACCTTGGTGAGGGAGGCGATATCGAAGAGGGTGTCGGGGGTCATGGCCCGCGCCTCGGGAAGCGAGGAGACGCGGCCGTAGGAAGCTTGGAAGAGGATTTTTTCGCGGCTGCCGATCAGCACCACCCCGCCCGCTATCAGGTTGCGGCTGATGGCCTCGGTGACCAGCGCGTCGATAGGTGCCGGTTCGTTTCCGAAACAGGGGAAGGCCAGGCCCAGTGCCAATGCACAGATGAAGCTTCTGAAAAGGGTCATTGGGAAACCAGGAAACCAGGGGCTAGGGGCTAGGGGCTAGCCCCTGCCTTAGCCCCTGCCTCTAATTCATCCTGAAGGTGATCGACTTCAGGGGGTTGCCGTCGCTGTCCTGCGCCTCGCAGCGCCACTCGCCGGAAACCCCCTTCTGCACCGATATCCTGCTGTAGGTGCGCCAGCGGGAGCCCTTGACAGGCATCTCGTCTTCACCCATCACCTTGCCGTCCAGATACCAGATGTGTTTGATGGTGGTGTCGACACCCTTTGGCGCCTGGGTCCTGGTGAAGCAGTAAAGCGCTTTCACCGAGGACGACGAGATGCGCCAGACGGAGTCGATAGGGTTTCCCTTGACGATCTTAGTGGTGACCGCCATCTCGGTCACCTTCAGATCGCCCGCCTCGGATTGCGCCCGGCCGGCGAGAAAGAGAAAAAGCGCAGCAGTCGCCGTACAAAAAAGCCTCGTGAAAGTCATTATGCCTCCAGCCGTGATCCCCTCGCAGAAGTTTGCCCGCAGAAGTTGCCTTAAACGACGCCGTGCAGCAATGACGTCTAAATACAGAGAATACCACCTGAAAACGGTTGCGAAAGTACCGGCTGCGAATTCGGGCCGACTGGAGCCCGCTGCTGCGCTTTCAGGTACGGTAGTCCGCGTTGATCCGCACGTAATCGTAGGAGAGGTCGCTGGTATAAACCGTTGCCTCGCCTGCACCTACATGCAGATCGATAGTGACGGTAAATTCCTTCTGCTTCAAGACCTCGGTGCCGGCCGCTTCCGCGTCGCCCCCGGCGAATACGCCGCTTGAGGCCATGACCACGTCGTCGAAGCGTATCTCCACCCGATCCTGCTCCATCTCTGCCCCGGAGTATCCCACTGCGGCGATGATCCTGCCCCAGTTGGCGTCCTGGCCGAAAAACGCCGTCTTCACCAGGAGGGAATTGGCGACCGCCAGAGCCGCCTTCTTGGCGTCGGCATTGCTCTTGGCGCGACGAACCCTGATCTCGACGAACTTGGTGGCCCCCTCGCCGTCCTTGACGATCTGCTTGGCAAGCGACAGCAGGGTGTCGTGCAGCAGGGCGAGGAAAGCGGCAGCCTCCGGGGTGCCGGCCTCGATGAGCCGGTTCCCCGCGGCGCCGTTGGCTATGATCAGGGCGGTGTCGTTGGTCGAGGTGTCGCCGTCCACGGTAATCGCGTTGAAGGAGCCTTCCACCGCCTCGCTGAAGGCGCTGCGCAGCAATGCCGGATCGACAGCCGCGTCGGTGACCAGAAACGAGAGCATGGTGGCCATGTTGGGCTGGATCATGCCGGCTCCCTTGGCGACCCCCTCGATGCAGTAGCTGCTCCCCCCCGCTTCCCCCTGGCGCCGCTCGATCTTGGCGAAGGTGTCGGTGGTCATGATGGCGTGCGCCACGTCATCCAGGGTCCCCACGGCGAGTCCGTCCACCAGGGGCTGGATCCCCTTGCGGAAACGCTCCATCGGGAGCGGCTGGCCGATCACGCCGGTGGAGGCGATCAGCAGCTCCTCGTCCGGAAGCCCCAGGGCCTCGGCGGTCGCCCTGGCGCATTCCAGCGCGTCCGCCATCCCCTGCTCACCCGTGCAGGCGTTGGCGTTACCGCTGTTTACCAGCAGCGCGCGTGCCATGCCGTTTTTGGCCCGGCGCCTGGAGATGAGAACCGGAGCCGCCTGAACCTTGTTGGTGGTGAAAACCGCGGCGACCTCCGCGGGTAGTTCCGAAAAGATCAGCGCCAGGTCCAGACGTCCCGGCTTCTTGATGGCCGCCTCCACCGCGGAGAACCGAAAACCCTTGATATCCATATGTCCTCAGAGTGAATCAGGAGATTAAGATTAAGATTAAGATTAAGATTAAGATTAAGATTAAGGTGTTCTACTTAACCTCAATCTCAATCTCAATCTGTTCCTAATCTGTTTCACTACTTCCCGCAGCACTTCTTGTACTTCTGCCCGCTGCCGCAGGGGCAGGGATCGTTTCTTCCCACGTTCTTCTTGCTCTTGGCAGGGGCCGGTGCCGGCTCGTGATCGCCCAGGTTGAACACCATCCGCTGCTGCTGGGCCGGCTGCTCCACCTCGAAACGCTCCACTTCGTCCTCGCGGTTCACCTGCACCCAGAAGATCTTCTCCACCACCTCTTCACGGGTGCGCAGCATCAGGTCCATGAAGAGCTGGTATGCCTCCCTCTTGTACTCCTGCTTCGGGTCCTTCTGCCCGTAGCCGCGCAGACCGATCCCCTCCTTCAGGTGGTCGATGGAGAGGAGATGGTCCTTCCACTGGGTGTCGATCACCTGCAGCATGATCACCTTGATAAGGTGGTCCATCAGCTCGTCGCCGAATTCGGCCAGCTTCTCATTGAAGCGCCGGCGCGCCTCCCCTCTCAAGAGGTCGTCGAAGTTCACCGGGGTGATCCGGTCCAGCGTCTCGGCCGGAAGGTCGAGATGGTAGCCGAACACCTTGTAGATGGTATCGTAGACCCCCTGCCAGTCCCAGTCGCGCGCGGCAACCTTGTCGATGGCGAAGGTCGCCACCAGGTCGGTGACGGTCTCGTCCACCATCCCCATGAAGCTGTCCCTGATCTCGTTTCCTGCCAGGATCTCCTTGCGCTGGGTGTAGATCACCTCGCGCTGCTTGTTCATGACGTCGTCGTACTCGATCAGGTGCTTGCGGATCTCGAAGTTGTGCGCCTCGACCTTCTTCTGGGCGTTCTCTATGGCCCGGGTGATCAGGCCGTGGGTGATCGCCTCCCCCTCCTCGATGCCGAGTTTGTCCATGATCATGGAGACCCGCTCGGAGCCGAAGATGCGCAGCAGATCGTCCTGAAGCGAAAGGTAGAACCGGGAGGAACCGGGGTCCCCCTGACGGCCGGAACGGCCTCGCAGCTGGTTGTCGATGCGGCGCGACTCGTGGCGCTCGGTCCCCAGGATGTGCAGCCCCCCCAGACTCACCACCTCGTCGTGCTCCGCGGCGCAGACCGGCTTGAACTTCTCCACCAGGGCGTCGAACTGCCTCTGGTACTCGGCCAGGGCCAGCTCCTGCAATTCGTACATGTTCGGCTCGCTGCTCTGCTTCAGATAGGAGGCGACCACCGGGAGCACGCCGGTGAAATCCTGCTCCAGCATCTGAAGCAGCTCCTTTTCCGGGAGGTTTTTGTCCGTTGCCTTCTCGAACGCCTCCAGGAACGCCTCGGTTCTGGACTCGGGGGTGCCGCGGAACTCCTGCCTGGCCAGGCCGTCGGGGTTTCCCCCCAAGACGATGTCGGTACCGCGACCGGCCATGTTGGTGGCGATGGTGACCATCCCCTTGCGGCCGGCCTGGGCCACGATCTCCGCCTCGCGGTCATGCTGCTTGGCGTTCAAGACGAAGTGCGGTATCCCCTGCCGCTTCAAAAGCTCGGAGAGCTCCTCGGACTTCTCGATGGAGATGGTGCCGACCAGGATCGGCTGACCCTTGGCGTGCAGCTCCTTGATCTCCTCGATGACGGCGGCGAACTTCTCCCGCTCGGTCTTGTAGATCACGTCCGGGAAGTCCGGGCGCAAAAGCGGCCTGTTGGTCGGGATCACGATCACGTCGAGCTTGTAGATCTTGTGGAACTCCACCGCCTCGGTATCGGCGGTTCCGGTCATGCCGGAGAGCTTCTCGTACATCCGGAAGTAGTTCTGGAAGGTGATGGTGGCGAGGGTCTGGTTCTCGTTCTCGATCTTCGCCCCCTCCTTCGCCTCAATGGCCTGGTGCAGGCCGTCGGACCAGCGGCGCCCCGGCATGAGCCGCCCGGTGAACTCGTCGACGATCATCACCTCGTTGTCCCGCACCACGTAGTCCACGTCCCTCTTGAACAGGGCGTGGGCGCGCAGCCCCTGCTGGGCGTGGTGCAGGAATTCCATGTTGCGCGGGTCGTAGAGGTTCTCCACCTTGAGGAGTTTCTCCACCTTGAGCACACCCTCCTCGGTGAGGGTCGCCGACTTCGCCTTCTCGTCCACCGTATAGTCGCCGGTGTAGGTCTTTCTCTTGCCGGAAAGGGTGTTGGCCTCCACCTCGATCACCTCACCTCTCTTGAGCAGCGGGATGATCCGGTCGATGATGTAGTACTTGTCGGTGGAGTCCTCGGTGGGACCGGAGATGATGAGCGGCGTCCTCGCCTCGTCGATCAGGATGGAGTCGACCTCGTCCACCACGGCGAAGTGGAAGGGGCGCTGCACGTAGTCGGCCAGGTCGAACTTCATGTTGTCCCGGAGGTAGTCGAAGCCGAACTCGTTGTTGGTGCCGTAGGTGACGTCGGCGGCGTACGCCTCGCGGCGCTCGTCATCGTCGAGCCCGTGCACGATCACCCCGACCGAGAGCCCCAGGAACTTGTGGATGCGTCCCATCCAGTCCGAGTCGCGCTTGGCCAGGTAGTCGTTCACGGTGACCACGTGGACCCCCTTGCCGGTCAGACCGTTCAGGTAGGAGGGGAGCGTCGCCACCAGGGTCTTTCCCTCGCCGGTCTTCATCTCCGCGATCTTGCCGGAGTGCAGCACCATGCCGCCGATCAGCTGCACGTCGAAGTGGCGCATGCCGAGCACGCGCTTGCCCGCCTCGCGGCAGACCGCGAACGCCTCGGGGAGCAGCGCATCGGTCCCCTCGCCCCGGCCGTAGCGCTCCTTGAATTCTATGGTCTTTCCCCTGAGCGCGTCATCGGAGAGCTTGACCATCTCCGGTTCCAGCTGGTTTATCCGTTCCACTATGGGCCAGAGTCGCTTCAGTTCCCGCTCGTTCTTACTGCCGACAAACTTCTTGATAAGCGCGCCAAACATCTATGGAATCTCCTCGGACTATGCATAAAAGGGATGTAAAAACAGTGTAAGATACCACGAAAGTGAGAAGCTCTCAACTGAAAAGGCGCGCCGATGGTGGCGTTACAGGATCGCCGCCTCCCCGGCCGCCCCGATTCCGCCCGCTCCCCGTCAACGCCCCTTGCAATAATCGGCAGCCCTCCCTATAATACGCCGGATCAAAGGAGTGCTACGTGCCCGCTACAACACCGTTCATCGAGACCCTGATCGACAGCCACCTGCCGGTGGATGTCCGTACCCCGCTGGAATACGCGGAGGACCATATACCGGGGGCGATCAACGTCCCTTTGCTCAGCAACGAGGAGAGGGTGGAGATCGGCACCATCTACAAGCAGCAGGGGCCGCACCTGGCCCGCCAGCGCGGACTTCAGCTGACGGCGCACCGTTTCCCGGAGATGGTGCGGAGCATAGAGCGGAGCGCCCAGGGGAGACCGCTCCTGGTCTACTGCTGGAGGGGGGGACTCAGGAGCAAGACGGTCACCTCGATCCTGGAGCTGACAGGCCATGAGGCGCTGCAGCTGACCGGCGGCTACAAGAGCTTTCGAAACCACGTCTCCGGCTATTTCCGACCGTTCACCCCCAACTCCCCGCTGGTGGTTCTGCACGGCATGACCGGTATCGGCAAGACCACCTTTTTGCTGCGTCTCAAGGAGCGCGGATGCTCCGTGGTCGATCTGGAAGGGCTCGCCTGCCACCGGGGCTCCGCCTTCGGGCAGCTGGGGCTCACCCAGTCGCTTTCCCAGAAGCGTTTCGAGACGCTGCTTTGGGACGCGGTCAGAAAAGCGCCGGCCGAGCTCCCCCTGATCGTCGAGGGTGAGAGCGAGCGGATCGGCAGGGTGTCGCTGCCGGGAGATTTCTACCAGAAGATGGCGGCGGGGATCAGGATCTGGTGCTCGGCCTCACTCGATACCCGCGTGCAGAGGCTGATCGAGGAGTACGGCCTTCCCGAATACAAGGAGGAGATGGGGGTCGCCTTGCAGCGGATACGCAAGAAGCTGGGGGGAAAGATCTGCGACCAGCTGGCCGATCACCTGGAGCGCTGGGAGATGGAGCCTTTCATGAAGGGGCTGGTCTGCGACTACTACGACAAGGTCTACTACAAGAACCGGGACTGGGAGGCCGACTTCGACCTCTGCATGGAGGATTTCGACCAGGCGGCCGTCGATCTCGCCGCCTTCCTGGAAAAGGCGAAGCCTTAAAAGAATTTCGGCCACAAAAAGGCACAAAAGACACAAAAAAAATCTACACCTTTCAACTGGGAAGACCTTCACGAAAAAAATCTTCGTTTCGCCCGTTCCCCACGGGCCGCCTGACCCGGTACTTCTTGACCAGCTCGACCGGGCGGTAGGAGAGCTTGGCCTGCCTGAGCGAGAGCTCGCCCAGGTCCTGCTCGCGGTTCAGGTAGCGGCAGCCGGTGAAGAGCCGCCGGCAGAACTCCCGGTCCAGCAGCTGGTAGAGCCCTTCCATGAAGAGATCCCCCTTCTCGAAATGACACACCGCCGTATCCCGGTTCAGGCACTCCCCGAGCGCAAATCCCTTCAGCGCACCCTCAACGATCAGCACCACGCCCGATAGTCCCAGCTCCTCATGGAGCCTGAGCGCTTCCGCTGCCCCATCCATCTCGCCCCGTACCGAACCGGGAGTCATCGCCAGCCGGACCCGGCCCCATTCCTCCAGAAGCGCCAGCGCCCCCTCCAGGTGCCTCGCCTGGTAGAACTCGACCTGGTAGCGGTGCCGCACCAGGAAATAGTTCACCCGGTTCTTTTTCTTGTGATACTCCTTGCCGCTCAGAAGGGCCATCTCCTCCTTCAGGTGGAGATAGTCGAAGTTGTCGCGGTCGGCAACGATCCCAAATCCCCCGCCCTGAAGATGGCGCTCGACAAACTCATCGTCGGCGCCGTACAGGGTGAGGCCGGCGTCTATGAGCTCGCGCGCGGCCCCCCCGATAGCGCCGGAGAACGGAGGGAGGAAATAGGCGGAGCCGTCGTAGCCGCGCCCCAGGGCGATCACCGCGTCGCCCACCAGGGTCAGGCGGTAATCGTGCACGGCACGGAACAGGAACAGGTTGGCAAAGGTGAGTTCGGAGATGCGGGGCTGCAGGTCGTGGAAGAGCCGGTCCAGCAACGGCTTGTCCTCAAGCAGTATGCCCCTTGTCTGCGGATAGCGCGGGATTTCCATGGGTCGGCTCCAACTCTGCTGCAACTTCAGGCCACGCTGAGTCTAGCGCAGTCGGCGCGCTATTACAAGCAAAGGGAGCCGAGCTCTTCAGAGGATTGCCAGGAGCGACCGGAAGAGTTTTTTCGCAAAAATGCGAAAAAGAGCTGGCCTTTTCCCCGAGAGTTCCTTAATATCCCGTATACAATATCGCCGCAGCCGGATCTGAAAGGGGTTTCGTGCAGAAATACCTGTTCAACTTCATAAACAACCTGAAACTGCGCTGGAAGATGGTAGTGCTGGTGCTTCCGCTCGTCATCATCCCGATCTTCATCGTCGGCGGGGTCATCGGCTACATCTCCACCAAACAGGCCTACCTCGGCATCACCCAGACCAGCAAGGACGACCTGGAGCACATGGCCGGATTCACCGTCGACATGCTGAACTCCCACTACCAGCAGTTCCAGGTCTACAAGGAGGACAAGGAAGAGGCCTTCAACAAGGACCTGGCAACGGTCACCGCGCTCGCCTACAACGTGGTGCAGTCGCAGCAGCGCCAGTACAAAAGCGGCCGGATCGACTTCGCGACGGCGACCCGCGAGGCGCACAACGCGCTGGCCAAGGTGCACGTCGGCGACACCGGCTACATCTACGCCATGACCAGCAAGGGGGAGCTGAAGGTGCACGTCGCCCAGGAAGGGGTGAACGTCTTCGACAGCAAGGACGAGACGGGGCGCTACTTCATCAGGGAGATGTGCGACAAGGCGGTGCACTCCAGGCCGGGCGAGGTGTTCTACATCGTCTACCCCTGGAAGAACGCGGCCCTGGGCGACAAGAAGCTGCGCAAGAAGGTGGTCGCCTACCGCTACTTCAAGGAGTGGGACTGGATCATCGCCGCGGGAGGCTATCTGGAGGAGACCTACGAGGACGTGGACTTCGAGCGCCGCTCCTTCGCCGAGCTCAAGGAAAAGCTCAAAAGCAAGATGGTCGGCAAGACCGGTTACGTATTCTGCCTGGACGGCTCCGGGAACCTGATGATCCATCCCACCATGGAGGGGAAGAACATCCTGAATGCCACCGATTTCGACGGCCAGCACTTCATCCAGCAGATGTGCCAGCTGAAGAGCGGCTGGATCCGCTATCCCTGGAAAAACGCGGGCGACCGGGTGCCGAGGATGAAGATCGTCCGCTACGACTACTTCAAGCCGTGGAACTGGATCGTCGCCGTCGGCTCCTACGAGGACGAGTTCTACCAGGAGGCGAACGCCATCAAGGGGCGCATCATGGAGAGCATGGTGGTCCTCACCATCCTGGTAAGCGCCATCGCGGTGCTCCTGGTCCTGCTCGCCTCCCGGGTGATGACCGAGCCGATCAGCCGCATGATGGACGTGATCAGGAAGATCAAGCAGGGGCGCCTGGAAGAGCGGATCGAGGTGGAGAGCAACGACGAGCTCGGGGAGCTCGCCACCGCCTTCAACCGGATGACCACCATCATCAAGCACAACAGGGATCTGGAGGCGAACCTCGCGCAGCAGGGGAAGATGGCCTCCCTGGGCGTGCTCTCCTCGGGGGTGGCGCACGAGATCAACAACCCGCTCGGGGTGATCCTCGGGTACGCGGCGTACATCGAGGGAAAGCTCTCCCCCGACGACCCCAACTACAAGTACATCCACGAGATAAAGCGCGAGAGCAAGCGTTGCAAGAAGATCGTCCAGGACCTGTTGAGCTATGCCAGAACCCCCCAGCCGGTTCTGGAGCAGACCGACATCAACGCGCTTTTGGAACAGATCGTCGATTTTGCCGCCAATCACACCGACATGCACCACGTGACGGTGCAAAAAGAGTTCGACGAGAAGCTCCCTGAGATCATGGTCGACGGCGACCAGCTGCGCCAGGTGGCGATCAACCTGATCCTCAACGCCGGTGCCGCCATGCAGAAGGGGGGCAAAATGGTGGTATCCACCAGCTCCTGCGAGGACGGTTTCGTGAGGCTCAAGTTTTGCGACAACGGCGCAGGGATACGGCAGGAACATATGGAGAAGATCTTCGAGCCGTTCTTCACCACCCGCGTCAAGGGAACCGGCCTGGGGCTCGCCATCACCAAACAGATCGTCGAGCAGCATTACGGCAAGATCGACATCGAAAGCGAAATCGGCCGCGGGACCTCCGTGGAAGTCCGGTTGCCGATAAACAGGGAAGAATACTGTTAAGCTAGCCAACCGCGGCCGACGAGCGCCGGGAGATTGAGGGGTAAGCTGAGCGTGACTGTGAAAAAAAGGATTATGCTGGTCGACAACGAGGAGGGGCTCTGCCGCATGATGGAGGCGGTCCTCTCCGATAACGGCTATGCGGTTACCGCATTCACCAGGTCTTTCGAGGCGGCGGAGATCTTCCAGGCCGGGCAGTGGGACCTGTTGGTGACCGACATCAAGATGCCGGGGATGGACGGCCTGGAACTGCTGCAGAAGGTGAAGCAGAAGGATCCCGCCATACCGGTCATCATGGTCACCGCCTACGCCACGGTCGAGATGTCGATACAGGCCCTGAGAAAGGGGGCCTACGACATGCTCACCAAGCCGTTCGAGCCCGAGGAGCTGCTCTACCGGGTGAAAAACGCGCTGCAGCACACGCGGCTTATGGAAGAGAACCGGGAGCTCAGGGAGGAGCTGGTCGGCAGGTTCCACTTCGACAACATCATCGGTGCCTCCTCGAGCCTCAAGGAGCTTCTGGAGCGGGTGGAAAAGCTGGCCGTGCGCGACACCTCCGTGCTGATCACCGGGGAGTCCGGCACCGGCAAGGAATTGATCGCCCAGGCGATCCACTACAACTCGCCGCGCAAGGAGAAGAAATTCGTCGCCATAAACTGCGGCGCCCTCCCGGCGTCGCTTCTGGAGAGCGAGCTTTTCGGCTACCGCAAGGGGGCTTTCACCGGGGCATCCGAGAATCGTCGCGGCCTGCTGGAGACAGCCGACGGCGGCACGCTTTTCCTGGACGAGGTGGGCAATCTGCCGATGACCGTCCAAAAGACGCTGCTGCGCTTTCTTCAGGAGCAGGAGTTCAACAGGCTGGGCGATCCCACCCCCACCAAGGTGGACGTCCGGATCCTGTCAGCCACCAATGCGGAAATGAAGGGAGCCATCAAGACGGGCGAGTTCCGGGAGGACCTCTACTACCGGCTCAACGTGGTCAATATCCACCTCCCTCCGCTCAGGGAGCGAAAAGACGACATCCCCCTGCTGGCGGCTCACTTCATAGCCTTGCAGAACAGCAAGTTCAGCACCCAGATCAAGGGACTGGCGACGGACGCCCTGGAGGCGGCGGTCGAATACTCCTGGCCGGGGAACATCCGCCAGCTGAGAAACGTCATAGAGGCGTGCATCGCCATGGAAAGCTACAACTACATCACCCTGCCGGTGCTCTCCCAGTTTATCGAGATCACCCCCCTGGAGGGGGGGGGAGATTCGGAATCCATCGTGGACGAGGGAGAATACACCAAGGCGCTGACCCGGTTCGAAACGGAGTACATCAGAGGGCTCTTGCGCAAGAACCACGGCAACGTGGAGGCGGCGGCAAAGGAGGCCGGCACCAACATGGCGACCATCTACAGAAAGATCAAGAAGTACGGAATCAGAAAGGACGAATACAACGCCTGAGATTCCCCTGCGCCCTGAGATTCCCTGCGCCCTGAGATTCCCGTCCCCTGAGATCCCTGAGATCCCTGAGATCCCTGCTCCAATGCTCCCTGCGGCCTCTTACTTCATCCACTTTCCATCATCCCGCATTCCTCACTGTCTTTTATCCCCTGTGTCCCCAAAGTAGTATCTCATCGGCGGCCGATCTTCAGCTTAAAACCTCCCTCCCCTTCAAGGGGAGGGTCGGGGTGGGGATGACTCCCTACTCTGACCAAAGCGCCAGAATCCGCGCTCTAATGCAAAAAAAAATTTGCAATCCTGCAAAAATAAGCTCTAGCGCCTTTGCATAACTGCAAAATGCCGTACGCCTCCACATTTCCCACCCTAACTGTCCGGAATTCCGCTCCTTTGCCTGTCTCGGGCGGAAATCGGCAGGCCTGCAAGAGGCAAGGGACCACAAAAGGACGGTCTAATAAAGTTTGCGTATTTGCAAAAAGAGCGTCGCAAGACGAAACAGCCAACGTGATTTCATGCCGGCAACTATCCGGATTTACGGCGTTAATTAAATTAACCGTTGAGAGGCGGGAATTGGTACGGCGGTTGCTAAGAGTACAGCGTCACCCTTTCTGCTTGAGTATCGTCTAAATTTTTAAAAAGGTATTCGAGGTCTTGATGCAGGAAACCACGGTCTGCCCCTTTTACGGCAAAAACGATGACTACTGCGACGTCGGCTGCGGCTACATCTCGCCCCACGACGTCAACCTGATCATCAGATTTTGCAGCTGCCGCTACAGGGAATGTCTGAAATACCGAGAACTGTCGGACCGGATTCCGGTTGAGTTGATGGATTCCGACCTTTGCGCGGTATGAGTAGCAAACTCGGTCCCTGCAGTTACCAACCGACGGGTTGCCTGCTGCAGGGATCGAAACCTGCAGTTGTTTGAAAAAGGAGAACGGCGATGAGCGAAAAAGAACTGGAACTGCTGTCAAGGATCGAAGAGCTTGAGCGGCATACCTGGCGCAATAGCGCGATTCTGCGCGCGGTTGCCATGGTTGCTTTCACCGCCATGATCGGGATCGTGATCGCCTCCGGCGTGGTAGGCGGAGGCCGGGGCAGCCACTGGTCCGGACCTGCCTGGAACACCATGTGGCTCTACGGGCTGTTCGCTGCAAACGCGGTTTCCATGTTCTGGACCACCCATAAGGAGTAGCCGGGACGCCATTTGATGCCGGATGCCGCCAAAGCGACCGTGACCGCTTCTTGTCGCATATTCAGGTTCAGGAGGATACCAACATGCCGATGAAACTATCCAACGTACTACTCTTGCTGGTCGCCGTCATCATCTGCGCGACCTTCTCGCTACGCATCTTTCAGGGGCTCGACGAGATGATGGGGGATCAGTACTGGGTGGTCGATACCACCATGGGCGACCACGGCTGGTATGGCATGGGGCTCCTCCCTCACGTGAACAAGGTGCCCAAGGATGTCGTCAAGGCGGTGAACAGCGATCCGGCGGCCAAGGAAAAGTACATCATCTACGCCCAAAGCGGAGATTTCGCCGGCAACTCGGTGTACGGCATCTGCCTCGGCATCCCGCTCATCATGTACCTGATCTGGCTCGCCTTCATCCTCGGCTTCCCGGACCGGATCGACCCCTACCTGCTGCCGCGCAGGATCTTCACCCTGACCGTCATCATCGCCTGCTCCATCATCGTCAACCTCTTCCTGATGCGCATCGCCGCCGACTTCGCCCGCGACCCGATGTCCCGCATCGCAAACGTGGCGGGAAACCACGCCTCGCTGCTGTTCCACAATGCCGGCATCTGGTTCGCCATCCTCTTCTCGGCCCTGGGGACTCCCAATCACAGCGCACGGGAGACCGCAGCACCGGACAGCAGGAACTGGCAGACCCAGGCCAACGAGAAATTCAACTGGATGTTCGTGCTCCTCTTCGCCGTCACCATACTCGAGGTGGCCCTGGTGAAGAACAAGCTGGCGCTGCCGGACGCCGCCGTCGACTACTCGGTATGGATCATCCTGGTGGTCATATTCATGAGGATGTTCGGCTTCTCCCCCAAATACTGGGTCAAGCGCGGCCGCGGCATCGCCATCATGCTGGCCGGCACCCTGTTCACCCTGCCGGTCTTCTACCTCCTGGAGCGGGCCACCGGCACGCTCGGCGCGGGATTCGCCTCGCCGATCCTCACCCAGGCGATGGGTCCGGAAAACGCCAACATCGGCCTCTCACTGATGATATCAATCTACCTGATCTTCTGGATGGAGTTCGCGGCGGCTATCAGGATGAACGGCCCATCCAAACAGATCCCGACCGGAAAATACTGACACAGGAGACTGCCAGATTTGGAACAGTGTGGGGAAGCCGGCGGGCTTCCCCGCTTTAGCACAGCCCCCCTCTCCGCTTTACCCACTCAACTCGCCAGTAAAAGTTCACTCCCGATGCTTCACACTGTTGTCACTGCATTTGTACCATCGTTCCAACTCCCTCCAGATCGTCCACAATTATCATTAGAGGACCTCCCCACAGCACAACCCTGACCGCCCGCATCCATTGCCTTAGCATCTCCACCTGACGCACTCTTCTCAGGGCTTGCAGCACACTCTCAATACTAGCGCCGTCTTCCAGCTGCAGTCTCTAAAACACATTTTTGCAGCTTCCGGCAAAATTTATCATTAGCGATACTCGACAAGAAAGATTGCTCGAAATATTTCACATAATGATGCGACAGTGTTTTAGTAACTGGCTAAATCTGCTGAAAAAGGACCTTGTCCGGGAAAAACCGCGGCGCAGGCCCGGCGCAGCAAAAAAATATTTACCCTGGACAATTCCAGTTTACCTTGTAATCTTTAATAGTTGCCCTGAACCAGATCCGTAGTTTTTTTTCATGCAGCACCCCATAAAATTTAAAACAGTGTTTATTTTTGTTGTACATTCGAAAATCGTATGGTAAAACTGTTTTACGTATACGCCGAAATGAGATGCCGATCTGCCGGCGAACCGAGTTGAAGGCTTCCAAGTCACTGGGTAAAATCCTGGAATATCAGCAACATAGCGCTGGGAGAAAATAACAAAACAGCTTAATAAAATTACCTGCACTGACACGCAACCCGTTACCGAGGAAATCAAAAATCACGAAAGGGGGACTTATCGGCAACTGACGACTTACAGGGGCGGGACGCCGCCACTACAACAGCGCATTTTACCAAGAAAGGAGTGACAACCATGGCAGAAAAAAAGTACGACTGGGCGGCAATCGCAAAGAATCCAAAATTCGTGGAGCTGCATCACAAGAAAACGGCCTTCCTCTTCGGATGGTGGATTTTCTCCTGCGTGTATTACTTCCTGCTCCCCATCGGGGCCGCGTACACGCCGGGAATCTTCAAGGTGAAGATGATCGGCGTCATCAACTTCGGATACGTCTTCGCCCTCTCGCAATTCTTCGTCTCCTGGGGCATAGCGCTTTACTACGCCCATGTCGCCAACAAGGATTTCGACCGGCTGACCAGGGAACTGATCGACGAATTACATCTCTAAAGTAAAGGAGGATACGACATGACCATGAAGAAGATAATCATCGCCGCTACACTGGCCCTCTCAGTTGCCGCAGCCGCCTTTGCTGAAGAGCCCTCCAAAGCCGCCCCCGCGCCGGGTGCCGCACCCGCCATGAGCGCCCCTGCAGCCCCGGGCGACCCGGCAACGGCCGCAACCGCAGTCCAGACGCCCGCTCCCGCAGCGGCCGCGACTCCTGCGCCGCTGACCCAGAAGAGGGAGCTCAAGACCAACAAGGTCATCACCCTGAGCATGTTCGCCGTCATCATCGGCATCACCATGGGGGTCGTGGTCTGGGCCGCCAAGCAGACCAAGACCGCGTCCGACTTCTACGCCGCGGGCGGCGGCATCACCGGCACCCAGAACGGCTGGGCCATCGCCGGCGACTACATGTCGGCTGCCTCCTTCCTCGGCATTTCCGGCCTGATCTCCCTGTACGGCTACGACGGGTTCATGTACTCGGTCGGCTGGCTGGTGGCGTACATCACGGTGCTCCTGATCGTGGCGGAGCCGTGCAGAAACGCCGGCAAGTACACCCTGGGCGACATCCTCTCCTTCAGGACCTCGCCCAAGCCGGTACGCGCCATCGCGGCCATCTCCACCGTCGCCGTCTCCACCTTCTACCTGACCGCACAGATGGTCGGCGCAGGGAAGCTGATGGCGCTGCTGATCGGCATCCCCTACAAGACCTCCATCATCGGCGTCGGCGTCCTGATGGTAGGCTACGTCGTCTTCGGCGGCATGGTCGCCACCACCTGGGTCCAGATCATCAAGGCCGGCCTGCTCATGTCGGGCGCCTTCCTGCTCTCCTTCCTGGTCATGGCCAAGGCGGGCTTCAACCCGATCGGCTTCTTCAGCACCATCGTGAACAGCCCCGACATCCAGGATCACGTCTCCAAGCTGGTCCTGAAGGACGGCGTCATCCTGAGCGGGGTCGATGCGGGTCAGCGCTTCCTGGAGCCCGGCCTCTATCTCAAGAATCCGCTGGACCAGATCTCCCTCGGCATGGCCCTGGTGCTCGGCACCGCCGGCATGCCGCACATCCTGATGCGCTTCTTCACCGTTCCGACCGCACAGGCAGCCAGGAAGTCCGTCATCATCGCGATGTTCATCATCGGCGGCTTCTACGTGCTGACCACCCTGCTCGGCTTCGGCGCCGCCATCCACCTGACCCCGCAGGGGATCATCTCGGTCGACCCGGGCGGCAACATGGCTACCCTGATGCTCTCCCAGCAGCTGGGCGCCGACATCGCACCGGTCCTCGGCGACCTGTTCCTCGCCTTCCTCTGCGCCGTCGCCTTCGCCACCATCCTCGCCGTGGTCTCCGGCCTGGTACTGGCGGCATCGGCCGCCATCGCACACGACATCTACGTAAACGTGATCAAGGACGGCCACGCCGACCAGCACGAGCAGGTTTACGCAGCCCGCATCACCTCCTTCGTGGTAGGCGCCTGCGGCATCGTCATCGGCATCGCCGCCGAGAAGCAGAACGTCGCCCACCTGGTGGCGCTCGCCTTCGCGGTCGCCGCCTCTGGGAACCTCCCGGTCGTCGTGCTGTCGCTCTTCTGGCGCAAGTTCAACACCGCCGGCGTCATCTCCGGCCTGCTGGTCGGCACCATCGCCTCCATCGGCCTGGTGATGGTCTCCCCCAACATGACCTACCCGAAAGTGGTCGCCGCCGGCGCCAAGAAGATAGTGGTCGCCATGGAGAAGAAACAGGCCGCACTTCCTGCCGGAGAGACCCTCTCCGAGAAGGACGCCAAGGCCCTCGCCAAGGCAAGGGTAGACGCAACCCAGGACGGCACCTCCATGCTGGGGCTCGACAAGCCGCTCTTCACGCTGAAAAACCCGGGCATCATCTCGATCCCGCTGGGGTTCATGGCCGCCATCCTCGGCTGCCTCGCCTTCCCGAACCGGCGCTCCGAAGAGATGTTCGACGAGGTCTATGTCCGCCAGAACACCGGTTTGGGCATGGCCAAGGCCGTCGAGCACTAAGCTGCAAACTTTACGCTTGAAAGAGATGGGGAAGGGAAACCTTCCCCATTTTTTCGTTTCCGGGCGCCCTGACGGGGACGGGGAGCGACCTGGCGAGCAAAACACCCTTTTAAACTCCTCAATAATTCTGTAGAATCAATTACCGTTTGAAGAATCGGCAGTGATCAGAGCTATCATGGAGCAGCCATGCCGCACCAGATTTTCCCACCGCAACCCGACGATGCCGAACTCCTGCAGCAGTTGATGGGGCAGGTGCACGCCTTCCTGCCGCTGCTGGAGAGAGACGAGATCCGGAGGTTCCTGAAGGCGCTGCAAGGGAGCGTGCGGGACGAGCTGGAACAGATCGGGGAGTATTCGCGCCGGGAAGAGGCGCTGCTCGCCGCGATCCCGCAGGAAAGCGACTACGGCGCGCTGTTCCGCCTGCACGAGGAGCTGAACGCCCTGGAGATGGAGCGCTTCCTCTGCTTTTACTCGGTGCCGGCGCTGCACGAGAACTGCACCTCCTACCGGGACGTCCTGGCCGGGCGGGCGCTCGAGCTGGTGCAGGCCGAGATGCCCCATCCCCCGCCGCTCCCCTTCGCCCTGATCAGCATGGGGAGCGACGGCAGGGAGGAGCAGACCCTGATCACCGACCAGGACTACCTGATCGTCTACGGCGACGGCGACAAGGAGGAGGCGGACGGCTACTTCAAGGAGTTCTCCACCCTGCTCGTGGAGCGGCTCTCCGAGATCGGCTTCAAGAAGTGCACCGGCGGCATCATGCCCAGCAACGACAACTGGCGCGGCTCGCTGTCGCAGTGGCAGCGCCGGCTGCTCTCCATCGTGCGCTACGAGTGCGAGGACTACGGCAAGAACCTGATGGACCTGATCGTCGTCTCCGACGCGCGCTTCGTGGCCGGGGACCGGGAACTGGCCGGCGAGCTGGTGACCCGGATCCGCTCGGTTTTGCAGGATTACTTCCTGGCGCTTTGGGGGATGGCCAAGGCCGCCACCGAGATGCAGCTCGCCCTGGGGTTCTTGAAGAGGTTCTGGACCGAGGGGAGCGGCGAGCACAAGGGGGAGTTCAACCTGAAACTGCTCGCCTGGGCTCCGCTGGTGATGAACGTCAGGATCCTGGCCATCAACCAGGGGATCCCCGCCACCTCCACGGTGAAGAGGATCGAGCTTCTGGAGCGGGAGAAGAGCTTTTCTGGCGACACGGCGCGCGGCCTGATCGAGGCCTACCGCATCCTCACCAAGCACCGCATTCTGCTCCAGATCAAGGTGATCAAGGGGATCACGAACAACGCCTATTTCCTGAACCCGTACTCGCTCCCCAAGGACGAGAGGGAGAGGATGAGGCACGCCCTGCTGCTGATCGAGGACCTCCAGAAGATCATCCACACCAACTTTTCCATCGTGTAGCCGCGCAGGCGACGAAGGCAAAATCTTTGGCCGCAAAAAGGCACAAAAAACGCAAAAAAGAATCAAGCAAATCAAAAACGGCTAAAGCCAAAAAAGCTTTCCGCCACAAAAAGGCACAAAAGGCACAAAAGACGCAAAAAGAAGCAAGTCCTTGAACCACAAAAGATTCTAGTCCTAAAGATTCAACCACAAAAAGAAGCAAGTCCTTGAACCACAAAAATCAAGTCACTGAACAACATGAGGATGACATCAAAAGGATGAACTGTAATTGCTTCGCCTTTTTTTGTGAATTTTGTGCCTTTTTGTGGCAAGAACCGGCCTGATTTTGGTTTTCGGGTTTTCCGGCTTCACCCGCAGCCGATGCTGTGTTATGCTCCCTGCTCCAGAGCAGCCCCAGATCGGAGGACATCATGAGCCACCAGAACAAGCGCTACCAGGTCAACCTGTTCCGACCCAAAACGGGGCACATGCGGGACGAGGTGCTGATCATCTTCGCCATCCTCTTCGGCTGGGCCATCTGCACCTTCGGCTTCCAGATCGTGCTCGCCGTCAGCCGGGGGACCGGGGCCGGCGACCTGCTGACCCGCCTCACCTTTTTCAACCTGCCGCTGCACTTCTGGTTCACCGCCCAGTTCCTGCCGCTTTGGTTCATCGTCCTTTGCGTCGTCTTCAACGTCTACATCGACAGGATCACCCAATACCACAGCCGCAGGAGAGACCGCAGCTATGAATGACTCTTCCTGGTCCGTCTTCGTAGTCCTTTGCGTGCTGGTCTCCTTCATCGTGGTGGGCCTCAGGCAGAAGTCGCGCGAGAGCACCGAGTACGGCTTCGGGGGGCGCTACACCGGAAGGATCGGCGGCGGTGCGGCGATCGCCAGCAACTGGATGAGCGCGGCAAGCCTGATGGGGCTCGCCGGGCTCATCTACCTGCAGGGGTACCAGGCGCTCGCCTACGTGATCGGCTGGACCGGCGGCTACGTGCTGCTGCTGGTCCTCCTCGCCAGCCAGATCCGCCGTTTCGGCAAGTTCACGGCACCGGACTTCGTCGGCGAGCGCTACGGCTCCTCGGCCGCGCGTCTGATAGCGGCGGTCATCTCCATCGCGATCTCGGTGATCTACTGCGTGGCGCAGTTCAAGGGGATCGGCATGATCTTCTCCTTCATGTTCGGCATCGACTACACCCGGGGGGTCATGTTCGGGGGGGTTGCCGTGGTCTCCTACCTGGTCCTCTCCGGGATGCTCGGGGTGCCCCGCAACCAGCAGATGCTCTACTTCGTGATCAGCGTCTCCTTCATCGTCCCGCTCATGTGGCTCGCCCGCAAGCTCGGGTACTTCTGGCTCCTGCCGCAGTTCGGCTACGGCGAGGCGATCGCCGACCTGTCGCGCCAGTTCAGCATCGACTTCACCCTCCCCTTCGCGCAGGGCTCCCTGTTCGGCTGGTGCGCGCTCTGCTTCACCCTGATGGTCGGCACGGCGGGGCTCCCCCACGTGCTGTCGCGCTTCTACACGGTCCCCAACATCCGGGACGCACGCTGGAGCGTGGTCTGGGGGCTCTTCTTCATCGCCCTGATCTACTGGTCGGCACCCGCCTACGCCGTTTTCGGCAGGCTGCTGGAGGCGCAGCAGGGACATCAGTTCTCCCCGGCCGCGGCCCGCAGCATGGCGGACATCATCGTGCTGAAGACCGCGGTCAGCGCCGGCCTTCCGGGATGGCTGGTGGGGGTTCTCGCCGCGGGAGCGCTCAGCGCCGCCTTCTTCACCGTCGCGGGACTATTGATGACCGGCGCCGCCTCCATCTCCTACGACATCTACTACAGCATCCTCAATCCCCGCGCCAGCGAGTCGGCCAGGATGCAGGTGGCCAAGGCGGGGACCCTGGTGCTCGCGGCGCTGGTGCTGCTGCTGGCGCTCAACCCCCCGGGTCTGATCGCCGAGATCACCGCGGTCGCCTTCGCGCTTGCCGGCAACACGATCTTCCCGCTCTTTCTGTTGGGCATCTGGTGGGAGCGCGCCAACCGCGAGGGGGCCATCGCCGGGATGCTGACCGGCATCGTCTGCACCTTTGCCGAACCGCTCCTGTCGGGGGTGCTCCCCCAGGTGGGCGCCTGGTTTCCGATCACCTCGTCGGCGCTTTGCGGCGCGCCGCTGGTGATCTGCGTCATGATCGCGGTCTCGCTGGTCACCCCGCCCCCCCCGGAGGAGATGAGGCGCTTTCTTGAACAAGAGGTGCACGGTCACCTGGACTAACCGCTGGCTCTCGACTCCCCGGGCGCCGCCCGACCAGCCGAGAGCCGATCCGATTCCGAAGCCGTCTTTATGGGAGCCGTCCATGCCGCTGCTGTTGGGAACCAAGGGAACAGACATCCTGAAATGGCGCGCCAGTGCCGAGCTGGTGGAGAGCCTCGAGGTGCAGCTGGCCCGGAAATGGGGGCGCAGCTCGGCGCGCGAGGCGGAAAGCTTCCTGGCGAGGTTCATCGAAACCCTTGAGGATGAACTGAACTACGAGGCGCAGTTCAAGGGGGAGAGCTCCACGCTGGACCAGGCGATCGAGGAGGCCGGCGACCTGAGCCAGCTCCGGCCGCTGCAGGCGCGCTACCGGGAGCTGGTCTGCGCCCACTTCAACCGCCGTCGCTCGGTGCTGGCCCTCTGCGACGCCTGCAACCAGTTGCACGACCGGCTCCTGAGCCGGGCGCTTTCCCTGGCGGGGGAGCGGATGGAGCAGGGGGGCCAGGGAAGCGCCCCGCTCCACGCCGTGCTGGTCTCGGGCGACCGGGGCCGCGGCGAAGAGACCCTGTATAGCGAGAACCGCTACTTCCTGTTGTACGGGAAGGAGGCCCCCGGCTCCTCCCTGTTCAGCCGCCAGCTGGGGAGGGCGCTGAGCGAGGCGGGGCTGCTGAGCGCCGGGCACATGTTCTGGCACGGCTCCCTCGATGAATGGCGCGCCCTGCTGGAGGGGAGCTTCCCGCTCCGGCAGAAAGCCGCCCCGGGGAGCGACCTCGCCCCCCTCCCCCCCTTCGCCGCACCGGTCCGACCGGGGCCGCAGGAGATGCCGGAGTGGGCCTGGCGTCTGGAGGCGCTGGCGGATCTCCGTTTCGTCCGGGGTGAGGCGCCGCTTGCCGACCCGGCGCTGGACGCCGCCGCCGCCACCATCGACCAGGAGCGCAACCGCGGCCCCTTCCTGCAGCTGGCACGCCGGGTGATCGGCCTGCCCCTTGCCGTGGGGCGCTTCGGAGGGTTGCGCCTGCAGCGAACCGGCGAGCATCGCGGCGAGGTGAACCTGGAGGAGCTTGCCCTGGGTCCACTGGTGATGACGATCCGGGTGCTCGCCGTTCATGCCGGGATCCACGCCGGCGGCACGGTGGACCGGATCAAGGAGCTCCTGGAAAGGGGGGCGCTCGACGTGGAACTGGCGGAGAGGCTCCTGAAGGCGTACCAGTGCCTGATGCAGCTCAAGGTCCTGAGCGAGATTCGCAGCGAGGAGAGCGGCTCCTTCTGCAGCCCCGAGGAGTTCGACGAGGCGGAGGATGCCCGATTCAGAGGCTCCCTTGAGGCGGTGCTGAATCTGCAGAAGATCGCCTACCAGAGAATGGTCGGACAGGTATAGGCCATGCGCATTTCCATCTCGGCAGGGACCCTGTTCATCTTCCCGCTGGAAAAGGTCTTCGGCATGGCGAGGGAGGTCGGCTTCGACGGGGTCGAACTGGTGATCAACCAGGAATTCCAGAAGGTGAACACGCGCCGGCTGATCAAGGAGCTGGCCGCCACGCTCCCGATCCTGTCGATTCACGCCCCCTTCATGCCGCTGGACGGCTGGGGGGGACCGATCGACTCGCTGAAGCGCTGCGTGGAGATCGCGGCGGACTGCGGCATCGGCCTGATCAATTTCCATCCCCCCAGCTGGCTCGGGATCGAAGTCGCCTACTGGCGCTGGCTGTACCGCATCAACGATTTTCAAAAGGAGATCGGGGAAGACCGGGTGGCGCTCACCCTGGAGAACATGCCCTGGACGGGAAAGTACCGCATCAACGGCTATATCCTCTCCGAGACGCAGAAGATGATCGAGTTCCTCCAGGAGAGAAATCTCTACCTCACCTTCGACTGCACCCACATGGGATCGGGGCGGGCCAACTTCATCAACGACTTTTACCTCTTCTACAACAGCGGCCGGATCAGGAACATCCATTTCTCCGATTACGGCCACGGCCGTCAGCATCTGATACCGGGCCACGGCATACTGCCGCTGACTCGATTCCTGAACCACCTGAGAAACACCGCCTACAACGAGACCCTTACCCTGGAGCTCTCCCCCCACGAGTTCCCCAAAGGGGAGCAGATCATCATCGACAGCCTGAAGGAGATCCTCTCCTACCTGAGGCGCGAGACCGCCAAGACTACCCCCTGACCACGTATACCGAGCATTTGGCGTCCCTCACCACCTTGTGGGAGACGCTCCCCAGCAGCTTTCGCTTCAAAAACCCCTTCCCGGTGCTGCCGATCACGATCACGTCGATCTCCTGGTTCTGGGCGAAGCGGACCAGTTCCTCGGCGGGGTCGCCGTAGACCACCGCAGTCTCCAGCGGCACCTCCTCCTCGGCGGCGAGCTTCTCGACCACGTAGAAGATGCGCTCCTTGAGCTCCAGCCATTGTGCCTGCTCGGTGATCGGCTTGGCGGGAACGAAATCGGTAAAGGTGTTGCGCGGCGCGTTCGGGAGCACGAGCAGTCCGTAGACCTTGCTCTTGAACTGGCTCGATATCCCTGCCGCCAGCCGGACCGCCTCCTCCGCGGCCTTGTCCGACAGGGGCGAGCCGTCGATGGCGACCAGGATCTTCTTGCGCAGGTTGAGCATCTGGCTTTCCTCCGGAAAAGGGATGGCATGGGATAACGGCAGCACAACTATAAAACATTACCTCGCTTTTTCAAACACTATTTTGCAATACTCCGACTGTCAACGCTCGCATGCGCTCCCGGCAAGCTTCGCTGCCGCTAATACTGCAGACTCTCTGGGGGTTTTTCATTGACAGCAGGCGGGATCCCAGTGAGAATACCAGTCAGATGGAGGCGCTGGCCGCAACCGGTGCAGGATGAACGGATCCAGTCCCGATACGGTTACCGTTCAGTTCCCCCCTTTGCAGAAGGTCGCTTCAGGCCGCAGTGCCCGGTCACTCCCTGCACCGGCACGAAAGAGAGGCAAGCCATGATGGTCGGCATTTTGAAGGAGATAAAGACCGAGGAGAACCGGGTCTCCATGACACCGGCGGGAGTCGAGGTCATGGTGGCCAAGGGGCACGGCGTGCTGGTGGAAACGCTCGCCGGAGTGGGGAGCGGCTTCGGCGACGACGCCTACCTGAGCGCCGGGGCCGAGATCGCCCTCACCCCGGCCGAGATCTTCGCGCGCGCCGAGATGGTGATGCACGTCAAGGAGCCGCAGCCCTCCGAGTACGGCATGATACGCGCGGGGCAGATCATCTTCACCTACTTCCATTTCGCGGCCTCGGAGCAGCTGACGCTCGCCATGATCAATGCCGGGGCGGTGGCCATCGCCTACGAGACCATTACGGACGCCGACAACACGCTGCCGCTTTTGACCCCGATGAGCGAGGTCGCCGGCAGGATGGCGGCGCAGCAGGCGGCCAAGTACTCGGAGCGGGCCCAGGGAGGGCGCGGCATCCTGCTGGGAGGGGTCCCCGGCGTGGCTCCGGCCACGGTGCTGGTTTTGGGAGGGGGTGTGGTCGGCACCCACGCAGCCCGGATGGCCTGCGGCCTGGGCGCCAAGGTCTACCTGCTGGAAACCAACCTGGCCCGCCTGCGCCACCTGGCCGAGGTGATGCCGAAGAACTGCTTCCCGATGATGTCCTCCCCGGCCACCGTACGGCAACTGGTGAAGGATGCCGACGTGGTGATCGGCGCCGTACTGGTGCGCGGGGCCAAGGCCCCCAAGCTGGTGACCCGCGAAATGCTGAAGGGGATGAAGAAGGGGACCGTGCTGGTGGATGTGGCGATCGACCAGGGTGGCTGTTTCGAAACCTCGCACCCTACCACCCATTCTGCGCCTACCTTCGAGGTGGACGGCATACTGCACTACTGCGTGGCCAACATGCCCGGTGCCGTGCCGCTCACCTCCACGGTCGCGCTCACCAATGCCACCCTCCCCTACGCGATCGCCATCGCGGCCGAGGAGTGGCGCGAGGTGGCCCGCAAGCACCCCGGGATCAGGGCCGGCATCAACGTCGCCCTGGGCAAGGTGACCTACCGTGAGGTAGCCGAGGCGTTCAACCTGGAGTACACCCCGGTGGACCGGTTGCTTTTCTCCATCCCCTGACCAGGCTGCACCAAAGCGCGGCAGCAAAGAAAAAGGCGGCCCCGCCGAGCCGCCTTTTTCACCTTTCACCTTTCACCTTTCACCTTTCACCTTTCACCTTTCACAGCCTTTACCCTACCCCTCCTCGGCCGGCTTCAGCACCTCGAGCATCTCCTGATGGATCACGCCGTTGGAGGCGAGGATGCGGTGGTCGTAGGGCGAGTAAGGGAGGCCTGCGTGGTTGGTCACCTCCCCCCCCGCCTCGGTGATGAGCAGGGCACCTGCTGCGACGTCCCAGGGCTTCAGCTTGCACTCCCAGTAGCCGTCCAGCCTTCCTGCCGCGACATAGGCAAGATCGAGCGCCGCGGCTCCGGCCCGCCTGACGGCCCGCGCCGCCAGCTGGAAATTGATGAAATTGCCGAAGTTGTTCTCGTTGTCCCGGGTCCTGTCGTAGGGAAAACCGGTGGCGAGGAGCGAGCGTTTCAGCGGCGATCTCTTCGAGACCCGGATCGGGTTGCCGTTCAGAAAGGCGCCCCCCCCCTTCGAGGCGGTGAAAAGCTCATCCATCATGCAGTGATAGATGGCGCCGAGCAGCACCTCGCCTTCATACTCCAGGGCAATGGAGACGCAGAACCAGGGGTAGCCGTGGGCAAAGTTGGTGGTGCCGTCCAGCGGGTCGATGATCCACTTGTAAGGGAGGTTGCGGTGTTCGTAGATGTTTTCCTCGGCCAGGAAGCCGTGATCGGGAAAGGCCTCCTTCAGGCGGGTAACTATCAGATCCTCGCAGCTGCGGTCCACCTCGGTGACCAGGTCCACCTCGCCCTTGTAGGAGATGGCGAAATCGCTCCAAAGCCGCTCCTTCTGGAGGGCACCGGCCGATTTCGCCGCGGCCGTAGCCGCCTCGAGAAAGGTCCGGATCGACTCTTCAGTTGGCATCGGTTGCCCCGGCCCGGCCCGCGCCGGCAGGTAAAGCCGTTTTGAGCAGATCGCACATGTGCTCAAGCAAGGTGAAGTGGATCTCGTCCTCGGCCGCGATCTTCAGGAAGAGCTCCCTTTCCCAGCCCGCCCCCGCCTCCCGCGCCAACTGGCCGCACAGGCGCACATTGGCCGCCTCGAAATCCATGGCGGATCCGTAGCAGCCCAGGTCCCCGTTGAAGCTGGAGAGAGCGGCCTCCTCCACGGAGAGGCGTCGCAGTATCGACCTGGCGCCGTCCAGCGTGGCAGAGTGGCTAAGCTCCACCCGGGCACCGCCCTGCAGGGCGCGCAGCGCGTCGGCATGTCTCCCCTCGTCCTCCGAGAACATGTCGAAGATCCGGCTCAACCCCGGAATACCGGCCTCAGCTCCGCAGCGCAGGTAATACCCCTTCCCGTCCCCTTCCTTACCGAACGCCACATCCATCGAATCCATAGTCCCTCCCAGGTTCGTAATTTCCGGCTGGAATACATTACCAGAAAATGAGGGGATTACAAAAAAAGGAAGTATTTTGTGAATAAAAATTGAATCCGGAGTGAAATCGCGGCGGGGAATGCGGTTTTCGTTGGCCCAATCGTGACTACCCGGTGGAACAGCGGCGCACAGCATACCGGCCGGGGTGACCATTGGCATCAGGCGACCCCGCCTCTCACCGTAACCCGGCCTCCCGATGGGGATAACAAGTTGACTTGTTTCCTTGATCTACCTATCCTGCTGAAGTTACTATACCCGCTCCGGTGGGATAGTGAGGGGGGACCGATTGGGCTTACCCCTGGCACCCGGCAAGAAGGACATGGTCCATGTCGCGCGTTTGCTGCCAGCAGTGACATCAGAAGCTAATCCCACTGGAGGTCTCGACAGCATGAAGATATCGTCAAAAGTGCTGATGGCACTCATGGTCCTGGCATTTCATGTTGCGGCGACACCATTTTCTGATGCCGCGACCATTGTTGATGGTCCAGTTGCGAGGAATAAGCTGCAACGCGATGTCAAGGAACTCCTTTACGACAACAGGTTTGCGGAGTTGGAAAAGCTCGCCAAGGAGTTGAGATCGACCAAGGCACGTTTTCCCGAGGGGCACTGGAAGCTCCCCTATTTCTACGATGGACTGGCTGCGCCCGAGCACAAGAGTGAAAAACAATGGCAGCGCCTTCTCGGCCGTTTGGAGAAGTGGCAAAAAGCTTACCCTGAGTCGGTTGCTGCGCGCGTCGCTACTGCTTCGGCTTGGCTCGAATATGGCTGGGAGGCCCGCGGCTCGGGCTCTTCGGATTCTGTCACTCCGGAAGGGTTGAGGTTGTTGACGGAGCGAAGAGTCCGAAGCCTGAAACTTGTCTACAGGATACCCCCGAATCCGGCTGACGACTGTCCTGGCCGGCATGCTCTCCTTCTAACCGTCGGCAAGAGTTTGGGATGGGACCGGGATACCATGTCTCAGCTCTTTAAGAAAGCGGTCGCCTTCGAGCCTCGTTATTACTATTTCTACGGGAACTGGATGGACTATATGTCCACCCGCTGGGGAGGTCGAGAGGGTGAGTGGCTTTCCTTTATCGAGGGAGCCGATGCCCTGGCTGGGCGAAAGGAAGATCAGGAAATCTACGCACGCATGGTCGGCGGCATGTGGCAGGAAGAATGGAAATCATTCGAGGACCAGCGCATCTCGTGGCCCAGGATGAAAGAAGGCTTTCGCAGTATCGAGCGTGAATATCCAGGCTCGCCCTATAACCTGAACATTCTTGCGGTCTTTTCCTGTCTTGCCGGCGATCTGGAGACGGCCCGGGCGGCATTCGCCAAAATAGGCAATTCTCCCTACCTGGAGAAATGGCGGGAGCCGGTCAATTTTGACGAATGTCGTTTCCGGGCCGAAGGGAGTGGCATGACCGGCCGCCTCACCCTGAAGGAAATTGGCGAGAAAGGGCTGGACCAACAGTCCCTGCAGACACGCCAACTTGCAGAAGAAGGCGATACCTACTCGCAGTATCGGTCCGCAGCGGCGTATCGAAAGGGTGATTGGGGCGAAAAGGATGTCCTGAAAGCGGCAAAATTGATGAAGTTAGCCGCGGAGAAAGGATATGCCCCGGCACAGCATGAGCTCGGGAATATCTACCAGCAAGGAGCCGGGGTAAAGAGGGACGATGAGACAGCTGCCAGATGGTATCTGAAAGCCGCCCTGCAGGGATATGCCCCGGCGCAGATCTCCCTTGGCAGTGCCCTAGTTACAGGGAAAGGAGTCCGCAAAGACTACCTGAAGGCATACGCCTGGATTGTAAGCCGCTCGGATAAAAGCGGCTTCGAATCGCTCTCCGAAACCATCTGGAACAGCCTCAATGAAAAAGAGCGGAGTGCTGCGGAAAACGAGGTCCTGGTGGTAGCGAAGATTCTCGCTGACTGTGCCGAGGGGGACTATGCCGGGTGTCTCAACAAGAACGGCTCCATGCTCGACGAGTTTCTCAAGTCCAGTGATGCTAAATGAGACGGTACTTCCATCGGGGATGGCCGGTGCGCTTTAAGGGGTGGGTTGCCGATCGAGCAGGAAAAAGGGATCAGCATTAAAGCCGATCCCTTGCCTGTGTCTACTGCTTCAGCATCTCATTGCTCGCGGTGAGCCTGGTCCCCGGTGGAACCGGTTGGCTTCCACCGGGAAGGGGCACGGCTACTGGAGCCGGTTTTTCAGCAGGTCCTTTCCTTTCTGCACCAGTTCAGCGTTTGAATCGGCCACGTCATTGAAGAATCTTTCCACTTCCTGATCGCCTTTAGCGTCCTGGATGTATTGACGGCAGGTATCCGCTGCCTGTGACGCGTTGTAGATAACGCTAACCAGATCGTATTCCTTGTCTTTCAGCAGGTCTTTTGACATTTTCCGCCTCCTCAACGTTTGACTTATGAACATCGGGATGTCCTAAGTCCCATTCATCGTTGCCCCCGTAGTTGGAGCAGCCATCTAGCGCCCCCCTGCCGGTCCTACCCATGCTTAAGCCGACGCCAGCCATCTGCATCGGCGCAGCCCTTTAATGATCATGCCTTCATTTTACTATCACTGGCCAGTACTTTTCCAGCATGTAAATAGGGGAAGGCGGAGGGGTGATGGATCCTTTCGTGACGGGTTAGTTAATCTTCTGGAACAGGCCGGAACCCTGCCGGTATTCGGAGAGTTCACCGGCGTTCAGGTCAAAATACCAGCCATGGAGCGATAGTGAGCCGGCTTTCACCCGCTGATCGATCCAGGGGAAGGAGTGGAGATTCTCCAGGGAGAGCAGAATGGCCGCCTGTTCGGCAGCTCGCTGCTGCAGCTTCACATCCTTGTCTGGCAGTTCGGCCAGCACCTTCTCCCTGGCCGGAGCGGCGATGGACATCCAGCTAGAGATGAAACTGTCCCCCTTGCAGCCACAACTGCCGGCCATCAATGCATTGATGCCGCCGCATTGGGAGTGGCCCAGCACGATGATATGCTCGACCTCCAGGTGACAGACGGCAAATTCGAGGGCGGCGCTGACGCCGTGCCGACCGCCGTCTTCTTCGTAGGGTGGCACCAGGTTGGCCACGTTGCGGACGGTAAAGATATCCCCCGGCGCGCAGTTGGTCAGGATGGCCGGATCAACCCGCGAATCAGAACAGCCGATTATCATGGTTTTTGGACTTTGCCCCTGCTTGAGCGGCTCGAACTGTGAGCCTTCAGGGCCGAAATAATCGTTCTGGAAGCTGCGGAAACCGGCTATGAACCGTTCGAGATCTTTCATGGTGAATGCTCCTGTATTATCACGTCAGGTGGATATTTTTGCGAGAGCCTCGTCGGCGGTCAGGTCGTAGCGTGCACGCTCCCGCCTGGCCGCCTCTTCCAGTGCGCTATCGATTTCCGGATATTTCAAGGCCAGGATTCGGGCTGCCAGCATGGCGGCATTGCGCGCCCCATCGATTGCTACAGTGGCAACCGGAACCCCCGGCGGCATCTGTACCGTTGACAGCAGGCTGTCCAGGCCGGTAAGGGGACCATTGCCCAGGGGCAGGCCGATGACCGGCAGGCGAGTATGTCCGGCAATCACCCCGGCCAGGTGGGCGGCAACCCCGGCGCAACCGATCAATACCTGCACCCCCTCGCGATGGGCACGGTCGAGGTAGGCGAAGACCTTGTCCGGGGTACGGTGGGCCGAGGCGACCACAATTTCACTTTTGATACCGAGCTCGGTCAGGGTGTCGCGCACCTTGACAACGGTGGGCAGGTCATTGGGGCTGCCGGTCAGGATACCGACCAGGGTTCTGTCCGGAGTGGCAAATTCATCTGTAGAACTATCTTTCATTGTGTTGACTCCTCTGTTTATGGTGTGAGCGGGATGGAAGCGTAAAGCCTCAATCCCGTGCTCTGTCTATTTGCCGATGTGCAACTAGCATGTAGTGACCGTTTCGCACCCTGATGACGCACAGCAGCGGCGTCGGTCCAGAGTAGTGAGCTAAACCACTTACATGGAACGGTCGATGAATCCTGTTTGGAAAACGGGTGCAGAAATCAGGCGAGGCTATCCGGGGGGACGTTTATCTCAAGGTAGATCTTCGGTAATGACTGGAATGGCTCGTGGGGCAGAAGTTTGGAGACCTTTGGATTGTAGGCAGGAAGGAAATGTTTGGGGGAAAAGAAGGTCGAATAGTCGATGAACGAATGCTTGGGCGGCTTGCGATCGCCCGTGTTTTCTTGCTCTTCACCGTCACTATCCGTGAGAGATGCTGTGCAGACAGCCTGTTCCTGAAGCGAGGCCGATTCAAACCTCGGCAAAACGAAGCTCTGTGCAAGCGTATGCAGCGTCAGCACAAGCAACAGTAAAGCAGAGAATCTGATTGTGGGTCGAATGCGTTTCATGGATGTACCTGCCGCCTTACGAAACCTATTACATATGAACCGAACAAATGTCAAGATATACCTGACTCCGTGACGCCACACACGGCATCCAGAAAATTGTTTCATGTAACGCCTAACCTGTCGATGTTCTTTGACAATTATGCTATTCCGCCACCCGCTAAAATCTCATCCGGCAGGTGAAAACCAGAGCGACCGGCGACCGGGACGCCCATGCGACCATGCGAATCTCACTCCCCCATCAACTCCTTCAGACTCCAACCTCGCTTGGCAGCCGGTTCTGCCCCGCGTTGCGCCGCGCGGCTTGCCCCTGATTGCGATAGTTTTAGCTTCCGTCCGACTTCCACCTTTTCTTCTCCCGGACCTGCCCTCAGGCACCGGTGGCTACAGCTTCCGGGGGGGCGGGCGGCCGAGGGGGCTAGCGGGAAAATTTCGCATGCGAAACTTTCCCCCGTTTGGTCCGAGTTCTCTCAGCAGTTTTTGCCGTGCAATTTCACCCTCTTAAGCTACTTACGCAGAATGTAAGGGGCGTCCCCTTGATCCCCCACAAGCCACCAAGCCACGCGTACATTAAATCGTGCCTGACCCCCTCGAAGTTCCCCGGCTGCCAGAAAAACTTCCGCTGCCGCTATACGACCGCCACAGCGATGCTGCAGGAGCTGCTCTCAGGACTCGCCGACCAGAGCCTGGAGGCGAAGCCCAAGCGCTTCCTCGCGCCGGAGATGCTCCTGATCGACGAGGTGGGCTTCGACCGGTTGGAGCAGCACGACGCGAAAAACGCCAACCTCTTCCACAAGGTGATAGACGGCTGCTACTGCAAGGGGTCCACGATCGTGACAACCAACATCGACTTCGAGGCGCTCGGCGACTACCTGGGGGATCCGGTGATTACCGCGGCCACGGTGGATCGGATGGTCCACCACTCCATCATCATCAACATAGAAGGTCCCTCCTGGCCCCCGGCTGCACGAGTCGCAACAGCTAAACGCCAAGCAGTAGCTCCCCCTCTCAAAACCTAGGTTCAAATTTATGATCACGCTCATTTTACTATTGCCTACATCTCCAACACCCGTTATAGTGAGCGCGATCATATTATCGGGAGGATTTCATGCGCATCAGCGAACAGGCCAAGCAGGAAACCCGAGTCCGCATCCTGGAAAAGGCTGCGGAGCTTTTCATCGGCAAAGGGTTCGAGGATAGCACCACTCGGGACATAGCCCTAGCGGCAGGTTTGGCCGCCGGGACTATGTTTAACTATTTCCCGAGCAAGGAAACCCTGGCGATGAACATGGTCGGCGACGCTTTCCGCCAAGGTCGGGAGGATTTCAAGCGCCGACGCAGCGGGAAAGAGGGTCTCACCGAGGAGCTATATCTGTTTGTCGCCTCGGGCCTGCGACGGCTACGGCCTTTGCGTCCCTTTCTAGGCCCGGTTCTGGAGCGCTCCTTAAGTCCCTTTCCTCGCAAAAACATCTGCCCGGAAGGAGAGACGGCCCGCCTGGAACACCTGGCCGCCGTGCAGGAGATCATCGGCCGGCACGGCTTTGCGGAGACTCCCGATTACGTCGCCATGACCATGTACTGGTCCCTCTATCTGGGAATCCTCGCCTGCTGGAGCAACGACGAGTCGCCCAACCAGGAATCCAGCCATGCGCTGATCGACTATTCAATCCGCATGTTCGTGCAGGTGATTTCCGGCGTCGGGTCGGACAAAGGAGAAGCGCATGCAAGTTGAGGAAGCGAACACTACGGAATCCCTCCAGATGGAAATACTGCTCGACGCACTGCCGAAGGAGAGCGCCACCGATCCGACCGGCCTGCGATTGGCAAGTTTGATCACCAACGTTTCCAATAAAAAGGTGCCGGTGAACTCCTTTTCCCGAATCTGGACCCTAGGTTCTCTCCATGCCAGGGTTACCGCCGGTTACCTGGCCTATTGGCTGCGCAGCCGTTTGAGCGACGCAGACAAAAGGCAACAACTCAAAAGCGAAGCCCACCTGGCCGCGGCCTTGAAGCTCTTCGGCACCATGGGCTACATGCGGGGCGCAGTGATGAAGGTCGGCCAGATGCTGGCCAACCTCCCTGAGGTGATGCCGGAGGAGTTCGCCGAGGTGCTTTCGGCGCTGCATTTCGAGGCGCCACCCATGCACTTTGCCATGGTGCGCGAGGTCTTTCTCGACGAGTTCGGCCGGGAGCCGGAAGAAGTGTTCGCCTCCTTCGACCGGCAGGCTTTTGCCGCCGCCTCCCTGGGGCAGGTGCATCGCGCCTGGCTGCACAGCGGCGAGGAAGTGGCGGTAAAGATCCAGTACCCCGGCATTGCCCGGACAATCAAGGCAGATCTGCGCAATCTGCGCCTTCTGCTCCAGCCGCTTTGCCTGACCATCGACTGGCAGGACACTCTCGCCAAGCTGGCCGACATCGAGCGCATGCTGCTCATGGAGACCGATTACGCGCAGGAGGCCATTTTCGGCAAGCTGGCCCGGAGTGCATTTACCGCCGCAGATCGGGTGGTTGTGCCGCAGATTTATGACGAATACTCCACCGGCAGGGTGCTGACCACCGAGTACCTGCATGGTTGCCATATAAACGACTTCCTGGCAACAGATCCCGGCCAGGGGGAGCGAGATCATTTCACCCACCTGCTGACGGTGGCTACCTATCGACTCTATTACCGTCTGCACTGGCTCCCGGCAGACCCGCACCCCGGCAACTTCATCTTCATGGCGGATGGCCGCCTCGGGCTGATCGACTTTGGCTGCACCCTGACTTTAAGCGACGAGGAGTGGATCTTTTCAAATGTGGCGATCCAGGCGGCGCTCGACCGGGATCTGCCGGGTCTGAATCGCGCCATTGCCAGGGCCTGCCGCTTCGATGACCCCGACGACATGGAGCCGGATCGTCTGGAAGTTATCCGGAGCGGCTTTTACTGGTTTATGGAGCCGTGGCAGCAGGAAGGGGTATTCGATTTCGGGGACAGGGATTTCTTCCTGCGCGGCATTGACAACGTTATTGAAGCGACTCGCAAAGGCTACACCAGAAGCCTACCCATGACCCTCTGGTCCAACCGTTTCACGTTTGGAGGGAGGGCCTTCTGTTACAAGTTGAAAGGGTGCTGCGAGTTCAGGAAAATCTTTCTGCAGGAGTCGACTTGGACTTCTACCGAGGCCGACGAGAAACCACTTAACTCCCCCTAGCCCCTTACCTAAGAGGGGGAACATAGACTATGCATTTTGCCTTTTTCTCCTTCCCTTAAAATAAGGCAGGGAGTGGTTAACGATTCTGCCCAAAGGAGACTATCAACAATGCTCAAACTCCACGATGTAATCAAAACCTACGACGGCAAATCCGAAGTAACGGCCCTTGCGGGTATCAATCTGAACATAGGGGCAGGTGAGATGGTGGCGATCATGGGACCGTCCGGTTCCGGCAAATCGACACTCTTGAACCTGCTGGGGGGGCTAGATGTACCTACCTCCGGGCAGGTGGTGGTGGCGGGGACAGACCTCGCTACAGAGAGCGAAAAGGGGCGCTCGCTGTTTCGCCGCTCCAATATTTCCTACATCTTCCAGGCGTACCACCTGATGCCGACGCTCAAGGTAAGCCAGAACGTGGCCCTGCCGCTGCATCTGGCCGGAATGGCGACTAGGGAGATCGATGAGAAGGTCGCCAGAGTGCTTCAGGAGGTCGGACTTGAGGCCAGGGGTGGTCATCTCCCCGATGAACTCTCCGGCGGTGAACGCCAGCGGGTCGCCATTGCGAGAGCGCTGGTCACCGATGCGCCGCTGCTCCTCGCCGACGAGCCGACCGGCAATCTGGATTCGGCACGCGGTGCGGAAATTCTGGAACTGCTCAAAACGATTAACCGGGAACGGGGCACCACCATCGTTATCGTGACCCACGACCATAACGCTGCCACCGCCTGCGCCCGGCTGATCAAGCTGCGCGACGGCAGGGTGGAGGGAGACTCCACCCTACCCGGAGGTGCGGCATGAGGTTCCTGCTCCGTACCCTTTCCCTTTCCTACGTCAGGCGTCACGTGGCTAAAACTCTCCTCACCCTCCTCGGGGTCGTAGTCGGCGTGGCAACATTCAGCTCCATCGAGAGCGCCAAGGGGACTCTGGTCAAGGGAATTCGTTCTACCGTTGACCGGGTTGCAGGAAAAGCCCAGTTGCAGATCACCATGGAGGGTGGAGTGCCGGAGGAGGTGCAGGAACAGGTGCGGGCGCTCCCCGGTATCAGGGCCACCTCGCCGGTCATCGAGCAGATCGTCACCCCGGAAAAGGGTGAGCTGGGGAGCCTGATGGTGATCGGCATCGATCTGCTGGGAGACCGGGAGATGCGGGATTACGGCTTCGAAGGGGATGACGCCGATCTGGACGATCCGCTCCTCTTTCTTGCCCAGCCCGACTCGGCCATCTTTACCCGTCAGTTTGCCGGGAAGGCTGACCTGAAAATTGGCGACAGCATCGCGCTCAAGGTGCCCAAAGGGATGAAGCGGGTTACCACGCGGGGACTGCTCACCCCCAAGGGGTTCAGCGAGGCGTTCGGCGGCAACCTGATGGTGGTGGACGTGTACGCCGCCCAGGATCTGTTTGGCCGGGGAAGGCGCTTCGACCGGCTGGATGTGCGGCTTGCCGAGGGGACCAGTGTAGCCCGGGGAATCGCTACCCTGGAGAAGGCACTCGGCCCGGCCTATCGGGTGGAGACGCCGGGGAAGCGGGGCGAGCAGATTGAGAAGATCGTCGCTAATTTTGTTGCCGGTTTCAACATCTCCAGCGGATTTGCCCTGGCCATCGGCACCTTCCTGATCTTCAACGCCTTCAATGTGGCGGTAAACCGGCGCCGGCGCGACATCGGTACCTTGCGGGCCCTGGGGGCCACCCCCCGTCAGGTGCAGATCCTCTTTCTCGCCGAGGCGCTCATTATCGGCATTGCCGGCGGGCTCCTCGGTACTCTGGCCGGTACCACCTTTTCCCAGGCTTTCCTCCGGATGATGGGGCAGACGACCGAGACGATGTACGGCGTTACAAGTTCGGGTGTGGTGCGGCTCCCACCGATGATTGTCCTTGAGTCCATGCTCCTCGGCACTGTCGCCTCGTTGATCGGTGCCTGGGGACCGGCGCTTACCGCTTCCCGTATTTCACCAACCGAGTCGTTTGCCAAGGGTGCTTTTCAGGCTCGTCCCCCCGGCAGGTTTGCCTTCAGGATCGCTGCCGGTGCGGTCACCTTGGGTTGTGCTTTCTTTTTTGCTCTACGGCCGCCATTCGTCGGCAATCCATTCATCTTCACCGAGCTGCTGTTGGGGGGCACCGGGATCGTGCTTCTGGTGGGGCCGCTCTCGCGGCTGCTGCTCATCTGCCTCGTCCCGCTGGCAACACGTTTTGCCCCGGTGGCGGGACGGCTTTCCGGCGATGCCCTGCTCGGCAATGCCCGCCGAACTTCCGGTACCATCATGGCCATGGCTCTCTCTCTCACCTTCGTGCTCGGTCTGGGGGGGTACATGGGGTCGACCAAAAAGGCTCTTGATCGCTGGATGGTAGATGCCCTGACCTGCGACCTTTTTGTGCGGGCCTCAGCCAATTTTAACCGTCCCGATTTCCTGTTCCCCGGTGGGCTGCGTGACGAGTTGTTACAGTTGCCGGGGGTAAAGAGCGTGGAAAGTTTTCGCGCGACCCGCCCGCTTTACCAGGGGCATCAGATCCAGGTTGCTTCCATTGAGATCGCTCCTCTGCTGGAACGGATGAAATACGACTTCACCCAAGGGGATGTGGAAACGATGCGCCGCGGGCTGACCCAGGAAGGCAAATGCGCGGTGTCGGACAATTTTTCCCGCCGCTATAAACTGGGGGTTGGACAGCAGGTGGAGCTGGCGGCTCCCGGCGGAAAAGTACGTTTCACTATTGCCGCAGTGATGCGGGATTACGCCTCCGACCAGGGAACCGTATTGCTTGACCGCAGTCAGTTCCTCCGGTACTGGCAGGATGACCGTGTCGATATCTTCGATGTCTCGGTGCTTCCCGGCGCCAACGTAGCCCAGGTGCGCGATCTGATCCGTGTCAAACTGGCCGGTCGTTATCCGGCGTTGGTTTCCACTCGCCAGGAGTTCATCGCCGAGATTACCAAGGCGATCGATGCCTTTTACGCCCTGACTCGGGTCACGCTCTTTCTGGCTCTGCTGGTTGCCTTTCTTGGCATCGTCACTGCACTCCTCATCTCGGTAGCGGAGCGGACCAGAGAGATCGGCATACTTAAGGCACTTGGCGCCCTTCCTGCCCAACTTGCCCGAGGCATCGTACTGGAGGCGTTGCTTCTTGCTCTGGTGGGGCTGGTTCTGGCGCTCCCGGCTGGCAACCTCTTTGCCTCCTTCATGGAGGGGCCGCTTGCCGAGCTGTTTACTGGCTGGATCATGCCGCACTTCTACCCGTGGGAAATACTTGGGCAGCTCCTCATCGCCATGCCGCTGATATCGGCACTGGCCGCGTGGATACCGGCGCGCCAGGCGGGACGGATGAAGATCGTCGAGGCGATTGAGTATGAATAAGCCATGTGATCATTGAGAGGAGAAAGCAATGGAAGAAATCGCCATAAAAACAGGTGGGTATCTTTCCGCCATCGTGGGTATCGGCCACTGTTTTTTCTATCGTGGTTTCGGTTGGAACGAGGATTTCGAAAAAACCAGGGTGCTCACGGCAAGGGTCCTTTATACAATCCTTTGTTACTGTGGGCATCTTACAGCTATCCGCTTATAAGCCACTTTCTATAATAGATTGACGGGGAGGCATTGAATGCAGAAGGAAAAAACACCAGTTGGAATAATAACCAGTCTGGCTTTGGTTTCGTTTCTGACGTTACTGTACACCGCCACCGCCTGGTGCGCGGACGCCCGAGCACTTCTAAAAGAGTCCGAGAACCGCCATCGGACCAAGACTCAGCAGTATGCCGGGAATCTCGCTGTGGTGAACAAAGAAGGCAAGGTCCGCAAAAAAGGCTGGAAAAGTTTCCGGCAAGGGTACGCCGGTGACGCCAAGACCCTGACTCGCTTCACCGATCCGCCGGAGGTAAAAGGTGTCGGCTTCCTGTCCATATCGCGCACGCCAGGCCAGAACGCCGACCAGTGGCTCTACCTTCCCTCGATGAAACGTGAGCGACGGATTGCCACCCAGGACCGGGATGCATCCTTTGTGGGGACAGATTTCAACTACGAGGATATGGAAGAGTTTGATCACGAAAAGCATAAAGTGGCCTTGCAAGGGGAGCAGACCGTGGATGGGCAACCCTGTTATGTGATTACGGCGATCCCTCTGGAAAGCAGCGGGAAATCTGTGTACGAGAAGAGGATCCTCTACCTGCGCAAAGACATCCTCTACCTGCTGCGTGAGGATCTCTACCTGAAAGAAAACAAGCAACCGAGTAAAATATTTATTCTCTCCGATCTGCAGCATGTTGATGGCCACTGGGTAGCCAAAAAATGGGAGATGAGCGATCTAAAGAAGGGGAGCAAAACCACGGTGATCCTGAAAGAAATCGCCTTTGACAAGCCGCAGCCTGCCGGCCGTTTCACCCTGCAGAACCTGAATCGCGAGGGGGGGGATTGATCCGGCGTCACCTCCAGGTTTGCCTGATTCTACTGTTACTGATCTACTCGACTCAGGCGCTGGCTGAAACATTTTCCGGGTATGCGGAGGCAAAAGGGTTCGCCTATTCTGAACGCTCCAACAGCCGCGATCCATGGGTGCTCGGCTGGGGCACCCTTTTCAACAAATGGGAGCAAAAGCTCGGCGAGACACAGCTGACCGCCTCGCTGCGGGGGGAATGGATCTCTTCGGATGAACAGGGTCCGTTGCTCTTCGATTTGGCCGACCGGCACATCCGGCGCCCGCCTTTTTCAGTGCAGGATCTCTGGGTGCGAATGCCGCTTGCCCCTGACCTGGACCTCCAGCTGGGCCGATTTCAGCTCGGCTGGGGGAAGACCGACGGCTACTCCCCGGCCGATGCCTTTTTGCCTCGTGATCTCACTGACCCGTTCAGCGATGAAAAACTACCGCTGTGGGCCTTGCGGCTGACTGGTCAGAAAAGTGCCTGGCGGTATGAAGCGGTCGTCTGCCCGGTGACCACCCCCTGGCGTCTCCCGGTACTCGGCAGCAGGAATGCACCGTTCAAAGCGGAAGGGTTTCCCCCTGCAACGGCATTCCAGGAGGTCGAAACATCACCGCCTGACATAGGCTTTGCCGCCCTGCGCCTCCTCTACACCTTTGGAGAGTGGGACCTGGGTGTATGGGGGAGAACCGGCGTGCGCCCCGCACCGCTCCTGGATTTCCGGTTCGATCGGGCAATATCAGGCACCTCCGGCTTAACTATCCCTGTCGATCGCCGCTATGCCAAGGAAGAAGGGGTCGGAATCGAGTTGTCGCGCATCATCGGCGCCTGGATTCTGCGTGGCGAGATAGCCGGGCTTTTCTCCCGGGACCGCGATCTCGGCGACGGCGTCATTGGCTCCCTGAGTGCAGAGAAGGGATTCGGTGACGGCACCCTGCTTATCACCCTGGCCGGAAACACCAAGGAGCCCGCAGTTGACCAGGCGCTCCTGTTCGACCGGGCAATACTCCCGGCCCTCATTACCGCCTGGAACAGGACCGAGGAATGGGGTGAATGGAAGCTGGTCTGGACCACGGGACTCAGGCGCGGCGACGGCCTCCTCAAGGGGGAGGCAGGTTACAACATCACCGATGTATGGAAGGTGACGCTGGGTGTTGAACTTCCCTATGGCTCAACTGAAGGTCCCTTTGGCGCCCTCAACGATGCCCGGCGGGTGCACCTGGCACTGAGGCGAAGCTGGTGACAGCTATTACCTTATTTAAGCACTTCGGCATTCATGACACCCTTCCGACCAGGCATTTGACGCCGTATTGGTTGAATCTTCTCCCTCTGTTCGGCTATACTCCTGGCCGAGGAGTGGAGAATGACCGCGATCGAAATGGACAGCATCAGAAGCTTGGTCGGTGAGGTTTCGCCGGAGCAGCTCCGCTTCGTGGAGTGTTTCGTCGGGCGCAGGCTGGCGCTCTTCGTTCCTGCCGTCGGCCCCTGTTTCTACGCAGTCACCCCCGACCACTCCCATCCCGCTTACTCGTTCTTCCTGACTTTTGACGATCAAACACAGATAGCAGCGAACGGAAGGTTGTTCGACTCGAAACCGGGCAAAGTCATGGCGGTTGACCCCGATGCGGGCCACCACGAAACAGTATCCGACAAACCGCCCCGCTACATCGGCATCTTTATCGACCGGGAGTACTTTGAAAGCGTCCTCAGCCTTTATCCAACTATCCAGAGGCAACTATTCGCCTTTCGGAGTTTCTCGCCCGGACCGGAACTGATCACTCTCCTCAAGGAGTTCATGAAAGAGGCCGATGGCAAGCTGCCGGGGCGCGATGCGTTGCTGGACGCCATCGGGATCAGGATAGTCCATTCCATCATCCGTGCTGCCTTCTCTGTCCCTGTCGGTACGGATCGTATCGGCGACCGACTTGAGGTCCACAGGGTCATCGAGCATCTCCATCACCACTACGAAGAAAGGCTGACCGTGGCGGATCTCGCCCGGATCGCCGCCATGTCGACCGCCCATTTCAGCCGCGTCTTCCGCAGCGAAACAGGCCATCCCCCCCTTGATTACCTGATCCGTCTCCGCCTACAAAAAGCTCGCCTGCTTCTTATGGCAGGCGATGACAACATCACGGAGATCGCCCTCAATTGCGGCTTCGCCACCCCTTCTCACTTTGCCGCCTGCTTCCAGAGGCACTGCGGCACTACCCCTTCCGATTACCGTAAAAGCCACGGCTAAGCAGGATCGTTGCAACAACGGGCATAATCGCGAAAGCGGTCTTTCTTAATTCGGTATACCTTGGGCCGAACCTAATCAGGAGGCAACCCATGAAACCAAACGAACTGCTTGCCCTCATCAACCGTAACCCGGCCTTCTTCCTTGCGACCGTCGAAGATGGAGAGCCCCGCGTACGGGGGATACTTCTCTACCGTGCCGATGCACATGGCATTATCTTTCATACCGGCGCTATGAAGGATCTTTACCGGCAGCTCCTGGCCAACCCGGCCGTGGAGCTATGTTTCAACGACTGGCAAGAGAACATCCAAGTGCGGGTGCGCGGCAGGGCCGTACTGGTTGGCAATCCACACCTCGGCGAGGAGATCGTTAACAGCCCGGGAAGGGAGTTTTTGAAGCCATGGGTGGAGAAACAGGGAATGGAGGCACTCGCGGTCTTCCGGGTGGAGGGGTGCCAAGCGCACGACTGGAACATGACGACAAACTTTGCGGCCAAGGAGTTTACCCAGCTCTCTGTTTCGTAAGAGGGGCTTTTGATCGCCCATCGTGCGCTACTCACGCCATGAGTGCCCGCACGATGGGCATTGCCCCTTGTGAACACAAAGCATCTCGCCGCAATCAGGACACACCCACCGTTCATTTTCAAGCTTGACGAACTGCCGTATCCCCAACCTCTTTATGCTGAGCAGATTTTCCATCGGACTCATTCCGTAGCTCTTTCTATAACGTGCGTCCAAATGGTTTATCAGCGCTCCCGCAGGGACTGCACGTGGAATGCGCAGTCGTAGTGCTCGCTGTAGAGAAACAGGAAGTGGGAACAGAGCGCGAGATCGAACGCATCGTCTGAGAAGGGAAGCTTCGGCAGCTCGCCGGGTATGTACCTCCCTGCTCTCTTTCCCTGCGGATAGTCGGCCAGGAAATCGCGCATCGCGCCCATGCGAACGCGCCCAAGCTCTTCGATCGAGCGGATGTGGGACCAAACGAATTCGCCGGCATTCTGCAGTATCTTTGGGGTAGTACCGCATATCATGCTCCATTGTCTTTTCCATGTTGAATTTCCCTTTTGACCTTTGAGTGTGTCAACTCCTTGCCGATCCGCCTGTAGAAGAAATTTCCCCGGACAAGGTTCGACCCTTGCTTCGTCGCTGCGGCAAACGATCATGCAGAGCCTCCATCCTCTTCTGCCAAAGCCTTCGGCAGATCCAGCCAGAGCTCTCTTCTGTTGTCGTACTTTTTCAGCCTGTTGACCACATTGCTCACCGGCGCGGCGAAGATCGTATCGTAGATGAACTCACCGGCCGAGGCCTCCATGGCAAAGGCGAGCTGTTCCGTGTCGATACTGAACCGGGCGTTGACACCTCCCGTGTTCCCCCGCGCATCCAGGCGAATCCATTTCCCGAGGCTGGCGAGGTAGATGCCGTTCAGGCCGTGCAACACCAGCTCGTTGTTGGCCGGAGGGTCGAACTGCAACACCTGGTAGCAGAAGCCGGCCGGGATGTTGACGGCCCGCAGGAATGCGGCCAGGAGGTGGCTCTTCGAAAAACAGATGCCGGTGCCGTGATGCAGCACTTCGCTTGCCGCGCAGGTCACGATGTCGAGGCCGGCGTCGTTGGTATGGGGAATGGCGTCCCGCACCCATTCGTACAAACAGCGGGCCTTGCCGACTTCGTCAGGTATTGGTTGAGTAAGATCGATGGCCTTCTGTCGGACAGCCGGTGTCTGCCAGTCGACGATTGCGTCGGAAACGAGATAATCATCCAAATTTTCCGATTCAGAGTTCATGATTTCCTCACAAGTTTGCGGAAGCTGAGCTGCGAATAAAGTTCGACCCGCTTGTTATCTCTGACCCAACCTTTTTCCAAGTAGTTCACCGCACCACCCGTTGGACGGTTGGGAATAGAGTCGGATATTTACATTACTGAACCCAAGTGACGAAATCTTCCAGATGACGCTCCTCACGAGGTTCAGGAACCATTTTCGGCATTCCGATAACACATCCATCAAGTTCGTAATCGCCTGGTTTCAACCCAAAAGTCCCATTTTCTTTCTGAGAAATGGAAAAAGAAGTAAGATGATATTTACTTTGCGAGCGACACGCCGTATCTGTCCGAGCAGTAACTCTCTGGCGACATTTATGTTTTCCGTACCCTGTGAAAAAACGAATATTTTTCGGATATCTTTTGGAGGAAGATCGGTAGCTCGACCAAATGGAGCGAATATCGCTGATTGTAGGATTTCTTTCATTCCCTCGGAAGGCGGGACAGCATTTGTAAAGCTTCGTATTGATCTCCTTGCGCGGGTGATCGCGCTTAAGGTTGCTATCGCTTGCGCATTTTCTTCCATAGGCTCTCTCCAGTTATCATTTCGTCCAACGGGGCTGAGGGTGTGCGGGCTTCTCCGCACCACCCGATGGTTGGCTGTCATGCTCGGTCTATATTCCAGCGCAAATACCTATATGCGGGCCGCAAAAGCACTATTTGTTGGGAGAGCTAGGTAAGAGCAGTGTCAAGTCTGTCTTATATAGCGTTGTTTCAATATTGGTCCCAGTGGATTTTTTTATATAAGAAACGTTGAGTGATTCGGTAGCTTTCAATACCTCGGCGATATCAAAAAAAGCAATATCGATGGTTTTAGCACCGTTTAGTGAAACAAGTTCATCTCCTACCGATATCCCTGCTTTATCAGCGCTGCCGCCTTTCCAAAGACCTGACACAATTGTTTTTTCCTGCTCTTTATTAATGCCAAATCCAAAAGACAACATTGTGTTGTCAACTTTATGACCAAGATATGGTTTGAGATAGAGGAGTGAATTGGGGTAATCAATGGTGACCAGGAAGTTCTTTAGATATTCATAACCAAGTGTCATCATTCCGCTATGATTGGTATCGGCTGTAATATTTTTGATACTCAAAGACCCTAATGTGATTTTATCGGTCTTGACCAATTGGCTTTCCCTGATGTTCCCAAAAGCCCCTTCCCCCATTGATCCAATGGATGTGATGAATTCACCAGATTTAAAATGAGGCAACTCATCGATAACGGATGAAGGTATAGAAGCTATTGATGGATGGCCAGTATCCAGAACGCAATCCACGGTGACTACACTGTCGATATCGCATTTCATTGTCGGCGCAAAGCCGGCCTTCATGCTCAACCACATTGGGATAGGGTTGGTATCGTTGTTTGTCTGGGTCCCTGTGTTGTGCATAAATGTTAGGCGGGAATTGGGATAATCAAGCTGTACCTTGAAATATTTCAAAAAATTCGACCCCAGGATACCGTCAAGTTTCGGTGATAATTTTTTTAAATTGACAATCATTGCTGCACAGTCAGAAACGTGTACATTCCCGACGCTTATCCGGCCCACTTGAACGACCCGGACATCTTTTTTATTCCCGGCAATATCCCGGCTTTCAACCTGTACAGAATCCTTGAAAGTGATTTTTTTGGCGACCTGCTCGTCAATAACGGTGTAGGCGGCTGTATCCACCATGAAATTGAGGGCTTCAGCAGAGCCATTGATTCTGACTTTTACGGTCATTAAATGAAATATTTTACCTGCTTCAACGGGTTCATCTCGCAGCAACGTACCCTGTTCAGTCGATCCGCCCCGCATCATTGAAATGGCTTTTATTGTAGAGCAACCTGTTGTTAACAAGGGTGTGATCAGAAGAAACAGTAAAAACAAAAAATGGGGGCGAATCCCGGTGACTGACAACATGTATTGCATAATAACTCCATCAATCTGAACTTTGAGCAGATTCTAGCCGAACGTCTTAAGGCTGCTGGGCGTGAGCAAAGTCAGCAGTACCAGCCGATGGTTCGGCATTCCTGCTGATTTAGCTATTGACCGTATCACCTAGCTACTACGCTGTTCACTGAAAGTTTACGGCCGCGAAACTGGAGCCCTCTTTCCGCCCCACTCATCGTGGCACTGATATGCAAATGCGGCTCAAGGGTGTTGCCAGAGTTGCCAACGTTTCCGATCAACTGTCCGACGGCAACGACTTCTCCGACAGTCAACGCAATACTGCCACGCTTTAAATGGGCCATGAAAACCTCTGTGTCACCGCACTTTAAAACCACGTAGTTCCCTTCCGGATACTTCACTTCAGGTCGACCGGGGGCGTTATCCGGTAGACCGTCCCGAACGTACGATACGCTTCCCGCACAAGGACTATAAACTTTCTCTCCGAAGATTTCATAGGCATTCAAGGTAAGCGGGGCGATGCCACCAGCTCGATTACCAAATGCATTCAGTTTTACGATGTCTAGCGCCAGCTTGCTTCCACTCAACGCGTGAAACGGATTGGTAACTGCGCTGTTTCCGCCCTGGAGCACGTAATAGCGGCCCAAAGCTAAGGGAAATGACAGGTTGAGTGGGTTTCCTGGCTGATGATATGCTGCAATAGCCAAGGCATCCAGTACAACAAACAGAAGCAGAGCGAGCGCCAAAATCGCGAAACTTGCCCCACTGAGATTCTTACCATTCTGCCTGTTAATCTTGATACGCTGGCACATGAAAATAACGGCAAGGGCAAAAAGTCCGAGGGAGACATAGCGTAGGTAGTAGCTTGTAAATGCCCATGGGCCTGCCAAAAATACAAAAACAATGATACTGCCACAGACTGCGGTCATCATTGAATAGTGAGGCCAACTTTGAGGTTTCGCTCTCAGTAACCATACCAGAGCTGCAATCACAAAACACAACGGGTAGGCTGCGAAAAGATATGGAAGCATTGAGGTCATTGGTTCTCTTATTGTTTGCCAACGGGCATAAAATTGACCGGGCGGGTTTTCGGCCCGGTCTAACTTTGTGGTTGGAACCTCGCATTTTGTCGGACTTTTCTCTGTCAAGGGCAAACCCATTCGGGGGCTTGTTATCGATTGATGTATTTCATCATTGATGCCGGATAGCGAGCACCGACCGCTGTTCCCATGGGCAGCGCCTCGGTGATCGCAGCCAATTCAGCTTTGCTGAAAGTCACCGCTCCGGCGGCGATATTCTCTTCGAGGTACTTCCTGCGCTTTGTACCCGGTATCGGCACAATATCGTCTCCTTGCGCCAGCACCCAGGCAAGGGCAAGCTGCCCGGTGGCAACCCCCTTATGTGCCGCAATTTCCTTGATCCGCTCCACAAGTTCCAGATTCTTGGCGAAGTTCTCTCCCTGAAAGCGGGGAGAACTTCGACGGTAATCGTCGTCGGCAAAATCGTCGGGACTTTTCAGTTGGCCGGTCAGGAAACCACGCCCCAACGGGCTGTACGCAACAAGGCCGATTCCCAGTTCCCGCAGAGTCGGAAGCAGTTCATCTTCCGGATCACGGGTCCAGAGTGAATACTCGCTCTGCAACGCCGAAATCGGATGTACGGCATGGGCGCGGCGTATGGTCTGTACCCCTGCCTCGGACAGGCCGAGGAAACGCACCTTGCCGGCAGCGACCAGATCGGCCATGGCCCCTACGGTATCTTCGATTGGTACCTCGGCATCAACCCGGTGCTGGAAATAAAGGTCGATATGATCAGTCCCCAGTCGTTTCAGCGAGGCATCGCAGGCCGAACAAACGTACTCCGGACGGCCGTTGATGCCGGTGATCGGCGCCCAACCGCCTTTGAGCGGTTGACTGCGTATGATGCCAAACTTGGTGGCCAGCACCACCTGATTACGCTGCCCCTTGATCGCCTTACCAACCAGTTCTTCATTGGTGAATGGGCCATAGGCATCTGATGTATCCAGAAAGTTAACACCCAGTTCCAAGGCGCGTTGGATGGTGGCGATAGACTCCGACTCATCCCGATGGCCATATAAATCGGACATCCCCATGCAGCCCAAGCCTTGAGCCGATACGGTCAATCCTTGTGTTCCCAGTGCTCTATATTTCATATTTGTGTTCCTTTTTGTGTCTACGAAAGTCTCTATGCGGTTTGCCCGCGCATGATAGATTTCTGCAACATCTCGAATATAATTTCTGCCGTTATTCCCCAAATTACGCCATGTTCCGTTTTATAAATCAGAACTCTGTGCTTTTTGCCACCCCAAGGTCTTTGATATTTGTCAGGAAGCCCAAGTTCTTTGCTCGGCAGTAGCACGGTCTCGTTGCCTGCTTCGTCCGTAACTGAAGGGTGAATTTCAACACGTACGTAATAGTTCTCAAGTTCAATGGTGTTAAAATATGAAATCGGTATGATGAAAACAGCATCGACTTCTCTGCGATCCAATTTGATTTTATCGAGAACCATTTTGTCCAACACGCCGATATACGTCTCTACGATAGCTCCCATTGGGGCGACAATGGTATCCAGTTGACCGAACACTTTTACATCGTTTTTATCAATTCCAAGTTCTTCGGCAGTTTCTCTGACAGCGGTGCATTTAAAGTCATGGTCAATAGCTGGTTCATGTTTGCCTCCAGGAAAACAGATCTCACTGCCTTGGCTTATTGAAGATGCCCGTTTTTGGAACAATAGATGAAATTCATCGTTTAGGAATACAAAAGGCACCAACACGGCTGAGTTAAAGTATTTTTCACGACCTTGTATGCCGGGATAGGGGGGTAATGTGTCTGTAAATTTCTCGAATTGTTCTATATTCATTCACGCTCCTGAATAACATCTTGAGTTAGTTAGTGTTTTGACGCGCTGAGCTAATCACGAGACATGTCTCATGTCAAGCGGCTCCGCCAGTTTCCTTCTCCGATATTCGCAGCAATTTGGTCAAAGTCGAGAGCAACATGGAAGCAGGTCCGGCAATTCGGACGATCAACCTCCAAACGGAGCGATTTTGAAACAGCAACGTCACTTGGAGCCAAAACGGTACGAGGGACAACGGTAGAATGATTGTGGCAAATATGGCAAAAGGGCGACCACGGTTGATATTGCCGGAATAAGAGACACTATCGAGCAGGTCGCACCAGTAGTTAGAGAGATGGCTGTAGCCACGGATTTGGTGATTTAACCGGGTACCTCCTGGATAAATTGAGGCAGCGTAAAAATAGAGTGCGATGAACGCACCGATTCCGGCTACCGGGAGCCAGGCGGCCAAGACCCTCTCAGGATGGGAAATAGGTTTTTTCATTGTGTCTCAAATATTTCTCTGTCCAACGAGTTATTGACCGGTTCACACGCGCGTGTGTGCGTGAACCGGTGATCTACCCAAATGGAATATTTAGTCTGTGCACATGAAAATATCAAGAAACCAGGAACTTCCACTGGATTACCCGCCTCACTATCGGACGGCACAAGACTCGCTCCCCTACCGAGGCGCATCATTTCAGAGACTCCATCTGGCAACCCGCCCCATTGTACGCCGCTAATCCCAACAATCAAGACGAATTTTTCTAGTAAAAAAGGCCGATTACGGCATAATCAGCCTTCCCGTGGGGGTTGGAACACCCGGCACATATTCTTCGCCTCGTGATTCGATACGCTCACCCATCCTTCCCTGAAAGAGTCAGGCCGATCCTGTTCCAACGCACCCCTTCCGCGCCGGACGACCAGTAAACCTGGCGGGCCTTGCCGTCCAGGTCCCGCAGCGGGACAAAGCCGAAGGTGCGGCTGTCGATGCTGGGCCCGCTCCCCTCGCCGAGGAGGTTGGCATGGCCGTGAGGGACGACTTCCTCGCGGCCGCCGACGCCCTTCACCGTATCCCCCGGCAACCCTGCAATCCTTCGCACGAAGACCTTGCTCCGGTCATCGGGATAGACGAAGACGGCGACGTCGCCGACCCTGGGGGGAACTCGCCGGTAGGCGGTCTTGTCGACGAGAATCCTGTCCCCGCGCAGCACCTTCGGTTCCATGCTGGCGCCGACGATTTTATAGGCCTCGATGACGTTCCCCTTCAGATAGGCAACAACACCCCCCATGACCAACACCGATTCGACCAACCAGACGGCAACATACACGTACCAGCGGTTAAAGGCCCTGGCCCGGTACGCGGTCCCCTCCCGCCGCGCCTTCCGATAACTGTCGATGATCGCAAGGCAATAGACCGTCAGGACAACAGCCGAGGTGACAGCTGTACCTGCCATGAGGAGTCTGTCCGGCAGGAGTATGGCAAGACGCATTCCGGCAATATAAGTCATGATGAAGATGACGAAAACACTTATCCCTTTCACTGCCTCGCCGTTGTAAATCTGCCCCATTCCAGGCATTATCAGGCCGAGCAGCACGGCTACCCATCCCTTTCTTTCCATGATCTCCTCCATAGCTTCCTCCGATTCTGGTTTTACCTATGAATACGCTCTCCATGGCATAAGGTTCCCGATCATCTGCACACAACCGGAGACAATACCGAAAAATAGAGCCTGATCAGGTTCGAAATCCCCAGGAGTGCCGCGCCTGAAGAAAATACGAAGCGAAACGTCCGGGAAGAGAGGAACCGCTGGCCAAGCGACTCCTCCATTTTTCTCGTCGCCTCATATGCGCGAACATTCTCCATGACCCTCGCGACAAAATCGCGGGCAGGTTCAAACTCTTCCATATCCTTTTCCTCCGAAATACTCCCTGACAAGAAGTCTCATCCTTTCCTTCGCCCTGAACAACCGGGATTTGACCGTTCCGGTCGAAATTCCTTCCGCCAGTGCGATCTCATCCAGCGACTCCCCTTCCAGACTCCGCAGCAGGGTTGTCCTGAACGGTTCCGGTATCTGCCGAAGGGAGGCGGTAAGGGCCGCCGTCCGCTCCTGTTCCAGCAGCATGTCTACCGCACTTTTGGCGCCATCCGCAAGGGTGGCTATCTCCTCCAGACCGACCCGCTTTCTCCCGCGACGCTCCCTGAGAACGCTGATGCAGCGATTTCTGGCCGCGATGAAGAGCCAAGCCGAAAACGGGGTCCCTTTGCTTACGTCGAAATTCTTCAGCGACCTGTAGACGGTGAAAAAAACCTCCTGGCCAATATCCTCCACCAAGCCCTCATCATCTATGATCCTGAAGATAAAGGTGAGGAGGGGCCGGTGGTACTTTCCCACCAGCAGGGCATAAGCATCCGCGTTGCCGCTCTTGATTTGTCCGATAACCTCAAGGTCTTCCATATGCTCCCTCTGGATGTTCGGCGTATATCATCTAATACGCTCGACAGCGAAGAAGGTTCCGCTATTTATGTGTGTCGGAAAAGAAAAGGGGAAATGTCCCAGCACCCCCAGCTCTTTCACCGGCAACGGTCAAGGTCGGTGCGACTTGACCGCACCTAACAACTGCTGTGCGAAACATCGTTAAAGCTGCAGATGATCGCCATTTTCGAGCACTCCGTTCTCGCTCGCCCGCAAGGTATCGCAGAGAGTTTCGGGGCGGGTGACGAACTCTCAATTGAATTGCGCTTGCAACTTTCGCCACCCGATTAATTTCCTCTAGGTAAACCCCCGGCTCTGCCGGGGGGATATTTACTACCTCGAAAATCCGCCGACACGTCCGCCGGTAAGCCGCACGAGATCATCGGGCGCCATCTCCAGGGTCCGGTCAGGGCGGCCGATGCCGCAGTAGATGGTCGGCAGAATCGTCATCACGTCGTCATCGATGAGAACGGCGATGTCCTCCCGGAGCGGGAGCGGCGAGACGCTCCCCGGCTCGACCCCCAGGAGTTCCCGCACCTCCTCCGGCGAAAGGGAGGTAAGGTCGCGGCGGTTGACACCGACGAGGGCCGCGAGCCGGGGATAATCGACCCTTCTGGTCCCCCGGAGTGCGGCCAGAACAAGTCCACCGTTCCTGGTGCGGAACGCTACGGTCTTGACAATCCGCGCCACATCGAACGACAGGTTCTGCGCCGCATCCTCTACCGTCCGCGTCGCCGCGTGCGCGTGAAGGATAAACGGGACGCCGCTCAGCTCGACAATCTCCACCATGCGCCGAAAAGCCGACGCCCTTTTCCCCAAATCCAAGGTGTCATCTCCCATTTCTTCCGACAGCAACCTCACTTACCTTTTCCCCCTTTCCCGCCTGATCCGGCTCACTTTCGTGCCGGTCGTCTCTCCTCACGGCCGCCTACAGTGCTGCACGAATCCATGACTTCCCCCTCCGGAGATTTCGATTGGTCCCAGAGGCCGGCAAAACAGATAGGTGACCCATCTTTGGGGGAACACCACGGGGTCAGGGCTGGATATTGACACACCGTCGGTCATGTCCATTTCCAGACCTGACCCCGCCGGTTCCCCCGCCGCGCGGCTTGCCCCAGATTGCGATAGTTTTAGCTTCCGTCCGACTTCCACCTTTTCTTCTCCCGGACCTGCCCTCAGGCACCGGTGGCTACAGCTTCCGGGGGGGGGCGGGCTGAAGGTGTCAATGGGTGTCCCAGAGTGGAAGGCAAAATTTGGCCGGCCAAATTTGTCCCTTATCCGACCGATATCCTTAGCGAATTTCAAATTCTGCTTTTGGCTTCATAATTCCGGGCCACCGGTGGCTACAGCTTCCGGGGGGCTGGCTGAAGGTGTCTGGCCCCACGGGCTTTTCGTGGCCCTCCGGACTCATCGGTGTGGGCGCTTGCTTTTTTGTAATCGTTCGATTACAATATCGCCATGTACATCGTAAAAACGCTCCCCGAATTCGATGCTTGGCTGGATGGCCTCAAAGACCGCACAACTCGGTTACGGCTTGCCCGACGCCTTGACACTAGCGGGGCAACCTGGGCGATGTGAAACCGCTAGGCAACGGCGTTTTCGAGATGCGTGAGTTTTTCGGTCCCGGCTGGCGAATGTACTACGTGCAGCGCAGCAACGTGCTTATCGTAATGTTGGGGGGTGGAGACAAATCCACACAAACAGCCGATATTGCCGCCGCATTCGAACGGGCAGCCAAATTGGAGGATTGACCCATGACAAAAAAAATCATTGTGTCCGATCTGCCAGAATTCGACCTCGCTCGGCAGCTAAAAAGCGAAGCTGACATTGCCGAGTACATAACAATGGTGATCGAAGAGGGCGACGCAGCTGAGTTGGCGCACGCTTTGGGAGTCGCTGCCCGAGCGCGCGGCATGACCGAAATTGCACATGCCGCCGGACTGACTCGCGAAGCGCTCTACAAAGCCCTCCGCCCCGGAGCGCATCCACGCTTCGACACGATCAGCCGGGTTTGCTCCGCGCTTGGCGTCCGCCTGGTTGCACAGCCTCGCGATTAGCCCACTTTGATGAAATCCCTCCCGGGTTCGCGCTTGAACGGTGAAAACGACTCATCAGAATTTTCTGTCAAGTGAGGGGACGCCTTGTCAAGTGAGGGGACGCCTTCCTTTGACTTTCTTGACTTACTTCGCACTCGCCCCGAGGGAACTCAAGAAACTAAAAGGCGTCCCCCCCCACTTTGTTCTCAATATAATTCTGCGGCTTCAAAGATAAGCTTAATCAAGATCGCAAGAGTCATAAAGAAGTACAGCAGAATGAAGAAGTTGTACATAGAAGGAATATCCTGCTTTCTTACGACATGGTACTTCATGCTGATTTGCTTTCTGTGCATTGAATCGGTTATTACTAAAGCCATGAAAATAAAGAGAGACAGGGAAGTTAGAATAGACCGATATTTTAGTTCGGCGTAATAATTGAAATAAATGGATAAAATGAGGGCTGCAAATTCACATGTTCTCACTACATAAGTGAATCCATCGGGTTCCTTTTCTTCTTTCGATTGATCTGTTCCTGCCGCTAGAACCCGTGACGCTTCCTCTTTTGCTAGCGCTAATTGTACATCTGAAATCTCATACCCACAGGCGCAGTGCATTTGATCACCGGTGTTCTCAAACTCTCCACATTGTGGGCATTTCCAGTTCATTCATTTCCTTTCGTCCAACGTTGCAAGGCTGACCCGCGGAGCGAAGCGGAGATGGGTCTAGCCGTTTGTTGAGATCAGCTCCCTTTGGGACTGAAGCCTCTTCTTGCTTGCAGTGGAACACTCTGCTATATTTTCGGAAAAGGAGCCCGCCATGAACGAAATCTTTTTCCTCGTCGAAAACGCACCGGAGGGCGGTTTTTACGCCAAAGCCCTCGGAGAATCAATTTTCACAGAAGCCGACAGCCTTGAGGAACTCCATATCAACGTGAGGGATGCCGTTAAATGTCATTTTGATGAGGACAAGGTGCCCAAGATGATCCGACTTCATTTTGTGCATGAAGAAGTCCTCGCTGTATGAAATTGCCACGCGACATCACCGGGAACGATCTTGCCAAAGCCCTTCGTAAATTGGGATATCAGGTTACCCGTCAAACCGGTAGTCATATTCGCCTTTCCACATCCGAAAACGGCGAGCACCAAATCACCGTTCCCGCGCATAGCCCCTTGAAAATAGGTACCCTTGCAGCAATTCTTTCTGACATAGAGTCTCACCACAAACTGACCCGTGGCCAGCTTCTAGATCGACTCTTCTCTTAGTTCCTCTCTTTTTCCTCTCAACGCTGAGAGCACAGCGGCGGCTTTGCCGTCCGCTGCTGCGCTTCATCGGGCACTCCTTTCAACCAGAGAATCTTACGATCTTATGTGCGTTGGCCTACCCGATACCTCGGGCCATCATATGGTGGACTAAGCCGGGCATGTCTAATCTAGCTTGACGAGGCATAGGTTCCCCTCCTAACGAGCTTGAATAGTTTGAACGACATCAATAAGGTGCATAAGGCACCTACGTCCCCTCCGCCTCCTTTAGTTTGAACGACATCAATAAGGTGCATAAGGCACCTACGTCCCCTCCGCCTCCTTTGGATTTTCCCCACTTTCTGAGTCGCCCGGTAATCCCCTCATAACCGCGTCATCAGCGCGAACACGCCCCAGCCCAGGTATTCACGCGTGTAAGCGGCGTAGCGCTCGGGTTCCGAGGTTAGTTTGGCTCGAACATCTTTAGCGAACTCGTCGTCGGGATTGGCTTCAAGCCATCGGCGCATGGTGAGCCACTTGGACGCCTCGTATCTATCCCAGCTGTCTTGGTCTGCCAAAACCATTTCCACGACGTCGTAGCCGAGGTGGCCTAAAGACGCGAGAAGTTCTGGAAGCAGGAGAAAGTCGGAGATTGAGCCGGCAAGACACCCCCTGGCAACATCTTCCGTCGGCGGTAACTGCCGCCAGTAGGGCTCGCCGATGAGGATGATCCCTCCG
>Ga0154470_1079_pt1 | contig 119008 bp, 113 predicted proteins | sample RifGroC2_FD_115949 | JGI IMG/M metagenome (GOLD analysis project Ga0154470, IMG submission 115949) | Geobacteraceae bacterium GWC2_58_44 | reverse complement strand
CGGAACAGATTCGGGGCAGCGCCGAGCCGCTGCGCGACCGGCTACCATCTAAAACTCCACCCCCTTTTGTCTTGACAATGGGGTCCACTCAACCCCAGTACCCCACCCCAGTGGCAGCTCACGTTTCCTGTGTGAAATGTTACCTCGTTATTTTTAGCCGGGAGCAGAACGCCAAGATCGGTACTTTACTTTTCGTGTATGTTGTGAGAAAGATTACTCCATAATAATAAACTGCCAAGCGTAGGTCGAGATAGCAAGAAGCCGAAACCACATGTTAAACATGGCGAAACGGATTACTCGAATGCCGCTCAAGTTGATCCCCGTGAACTAAAGGTGTATGTCGAACAGGTGCTAAAGATAATTTGCTTCTAAATTTAGTAGGTTTACGGTGGAGAGCATTAAAAATGGAACATTCACAAATAGTGACCGCAAAAGAGTTGGAAAACTATTCAGAGACTAGAGACAGTGAAGCCATCATCCCTGAATTGGTTTGGATGCTTGTCAATGAATCTGTCTCTGATCTTACTACATGTCGCATCCCTTATGGCGATGCCATTAATCAGCCAGGCTGGGACGGTCTGGTGGAGACGGAAAATGGATATCGCCAATTTGTACCTAAGAAGAAAAGCTACTGGGAAATTGGCACTGGCAACAATCCTCAAGACAAGGCAACTAAGGATTTTAAAAAGCGCACAGATGAAATGATTCTAGAGGAGCGGCAGGTGGCTTCATACGTTTTTGTTACGCCACGTGGAGCTGGTTCAGGTGGTTGGAACGATCCTGCCCAAAAAAAATGGGTCAAAGCTCGAATGAAATTCTGCTGGCAGAATGTCAAGATTCTAGACGCCATTCAACTCGCAGATTGGGTGCGCGAATTTCCCGCCATCGGAAAGTGGCTATTGAAAAGAATGGGGCTCGTAAAGAAGGCAGCTGGCTTCACTACGCCAACAGAACATTGGGAAAACCTCCAGGCTCTAACTCAACATGGGGACCCACCTTTGCCGCCGGACATCTTCCTTATAGGCAGAGACAAAGCTTGTGCTGAAGTTCAACGCCTGTTTCGCGGAGAGATTGGGCAATTGGCGTTTTCTGCTGAAAGCGAACAGGATGTCGAAGATTTTATCGCGGCTTTTTTGGCTTCCCTTGAAGATGGGACAAGACATTCTTTCAGCAACAGATGCATATTCATAAAAGATGATGAGGCGTGGCTTTCGATGGTCACTCTGAAAACGTCTCACGTACTTGTAGCGCATCCGAAGCTCGACCTGGAGTCTTCAGGTGAGCAACTACATATGGCAGCAAAGAAAAACGGACATGCCGTTATTATCCCCATTTCCGGAGCTTGGTCGAGCGGAAGCGAAAGCCTCATTCCGTTGCGAAGCCCTTCTGCATCTATTCTCGAAAATACTCTGATTGGATGCGGATACAGTAACGAGAGGGCGCGTGAGCTTTCAGGAGCCGGGGCTTTATCTTTATCAGCATTGAAACGTCATCTTCGTGGTTTTGGTGAATTACCCCCGTACGCTACGTGGGAGAATGCTCGCGTATTGGCTCAAGCAGGACTTTTCGGTCGATGGAACGGTGCGAACCAATCCGACAAAGCGGCTGTGGAGACTGGAGTGGGAAAGCCCTATGGGGAGTGGATTGAGAGCGTTCGCCCTGAAACATTGCGCTCGGATACTCCCCTAACGCAGCGCGATGAAAACTGGAAAATGAATTTCCGTGCCGAAGCATGGTCAGCCTTGGGACCGAGGTTGTACGATGAGGACTTGGAACGCTTCAAAACTGTTGCGGTCGCCGTTCTTGGAGAACGTGACCCACAATTTGACTTGCCACGGGAGAAGCGATACGAAGCGAGTATCCATGGGAAAGTCCTAGAGCACTCCTCATCAATACGTAAGGGGCTGGCCGAATCATTAGCCCTTTTGGGAAGCAAACCAAGTGCATTGTCGTCTTGTACTCAAGGCAAAGCCGAACTAGTGGCAACCTTGACAGTACGGGAGTTGCTTACGGATGCTGACTGGGTTACCTGGGCTAGCCTGGATAGTTTGCTTCCTTTACTTGCTGAAGCCTCGCCAAATGAATTTCTGGCTGCTGTCGAAACAGCGCTTTTGAACCCCCCTAAAAGCCCTTTCCATGCCTTGTTTGCCCAAGAGGGATCTGGGATAACGGGCAGGAATCACACGAGCGGACTTCTATGGGCACTCGAAACGCTGGCTTGGCACCCAGATTATCTCTTGCGCGTTTCGATACTTCTTGCGGAAATGGCTTCCATCGACCCTGGTGGTCAGTATTCCAATCGGCCTGCTAACTCTTTGGCTGATATCTTTCTTCCCTGGCATCCGCAGACATGTGCCACTGTCCAGAAGAAGACGTTAACTGTGGGAGCTGTGCTACGCGAACAACCAATGGTTGGGTGGAAACTAGTTCTGGCGTTGTTGCCTAATTTTCATCAGGCAACATCAGGTACCCGTAAGCCAGCTTGGCGTGATTTTATCTCAGGTACTTGGTCTGAGGGAGTAACCAATCATGAGTATTGGGAACAGGTTGCAGGTTATGCTGATTTAGCAGTTCAAACTGCAGCTGTTGATCTGACTAAACTTGCAGAATTAATCAACCGATTGCCAGACCTGCCTGAGCCTGCTTATTCTCGTGTCCTTGAACACCTTTCCACAGCCAATGTTCTTGAGCTCCCTGAGCCTGAGCGCTTGTCACTATGGGAAGCATTGGTGGACCTTGCAGCAAAACACCGTAAATTTAACAATGCACAATGGGCAATGCCATTGGAGGCAGTTGCAAAAATTGAAGACGTGGCCGTTATGCTTTCCCCTAAATCACCTACTCTGCTTTACCGTCGCCTTTTCAGTAACCGAGAATCAAATCTGTACGAACAGGTAGGGGATTATGAAGAAAATCAGCGACAGCTTAATATGCGACGCCAAGCTGCAGTTCAGGAAATCCTGTTAGAAAACGGGATAATTGGCGTACTGGATTTTGCTCTCCAGGTGGCGTCACCTGAGAAGGTTGGTAATGCCCTTGGCAGCCTGGAATCAGATGACTCTGACTCAGTATTGCTACCTGCCTATTTGAAAGCTGAAAAAGCAATTTCAGCCTTTTTACGCGGCTTTGTCTGGGGCAGGTTTTGGTCGAGAAGTTGGCTATGGGTTGATGGTGTCGTAACCGGTGCATGGTCGGTAGAGGAGAAAGCAATCTTTTACTCCTCACTACCATTTGAGCGCAATACTTGGCAGCGGGCCGAAATTTCTTTAGGAGACGATGCCGCCGAATACTGGAAAATAGTAAATGCTAATCCTTGGGGCGAAAAAGTAAATCTGATCGAAGCGGTAGAAAAGCTTTTATGTAACAACCGGCCACATGAAGCGCTCCGGTGCCTCTATAGATTAATTACGGACAAGGCAAAATTAGAAACTAATCTAGTAATACGCGCATTGATGGACTGCTTGAAGATATCTGACACGTCAAGTGACATTGACCAATATGAACTTATTGAAATTATTAAGTGGCTCCAGGAAAATCCAGATTCTGACCCAAATGCTCTTTTTCAGATAGAATGGGCATATCTACCGGTTTTAGACCGTATAAATGAAGCCGCACCTAAGACTATTGAGTTACGTCTAGCTTCTGATCCGGGTTTTTTTTGGGAAATTATCAGGATGGTATTTAGGTCTGATAAAGACGATTCGATAGAGCAGCGACCGACCGTAGTTGATAAAAAAATTGTGCAGAATGCTTTTCGACTTCTTCATGGATGGCAGAGAGTTCCGGGTTCAGCAACTGGTAACTTTGACAGTACTGCATTCCAAACATGGCTTGCTGAAGTGAAGCGGTTGAGTATCCATTCTGGTCATCTTGGGATCTCGATGGATCAGGTAGGGAAGGTGCTTGCCTACGCACCGGCCGACCCAAGCGGACTTTGGATTGATAAAACAGTTGCCGAAGCACTCAATTCTAAAGATTCTACAGAAATGCGTGCCGGATTCACCTGCCAGCTATCCAATATGCGGGGTGTATTTACTTTTACCTCGGGACGAGACGAGCGTAAAATAGCGGCGAGATACCAAGATCAAGCGGAAGAACTTGAGAAGTATGGATACCACCGTTTTGCGACAGCTATGCGAGGACTCGCCAAAAGTTACGAACAACAGGCAGATCGCGAGTCGAATAGGAAACCCTTCGACGATTAAAAGACCAATCTTGGACGTGATTATGTGTGGTGAGGTGCGAAGAGTGACCTGCCCTCCCACTTCGGAAAAAGAGGCTAAGGATTTCACGTCCCATTCGGTCAGTGGCGTCCACTGCGCCAGTTCCTCGACGGGTGGATGATCCGTCTCGATCAGTGATTCCAACGGTAACCGCACCGTTCGAAGTACTGCTCCGCAAGATACCTCTCGTCGCTGCCGTTTGTATGGTACTCGCCAGAGCGGAGATCGCAGAGATCGGCGACGAAACCTCGCAACACCTCCGCCGGGTCGATCTGCACCATATCGCACAGATCGAGGAACTCGTCTGGAAGCTCCAGGGTCACGACCCGCCGGGCCTCCCTTTCCTTCTTTTTCTCCGCTTCTTTCTGTTTACTAAGAGAAAAACGGCGCAACACGCTGAAATTACACAAGCAAGAGATGTGGAGACCCACCGCATATAAGTTGTGGCTTTATCAGCTCTTGACAACTCCTCCTATCCTGTGGTTGATTAGCATAATTCCCATGAATGAAGCTTTAAGTTTACGACATCTCTAGCCTCAGCAGGTCAAGAGGTTACACCATAATTTGACTGGCGTTTTGATTGTATGATTAGAGGGTGCATATGATAGAGTTTGTACAAAAAACCGGTAAAGAGACCGTTGTCCTCTTTGTTCATGGGTTTATGGGTGGAAAGGAAACATGGCAGAATAGTAAAAATGAGAACTTCCCTGAGATGTTGCTAGCAAACAAGGAAATTGCAGATTATTTTGATTTTGCCTATTTCACTTACTTTACTGAATTCATAGAGAAAAAAACAACAAAAAAGCCACTTAAACTATTACGTATCCTATTCCCTAAACACATTCAGCCTGTAAAACAAAACGTAACAATCGAAGAGCTAAGCGAATTATTGGCTTCTCAAGTAAGATATGACTTAAATGATTATAAAAAAATAGTAATAATTTCTCATAGTATGGGCGGCTTAGTATCAAAATGTTTTATTTTGAATGAATTAAAAGAAAAATCAAAAAGCAGCGTGGTTTTGTTTCTTTCGCTAGCGGTGCCACATGCAGGCTCAGAGCTTTCAACTATTGGAAAGTTATTGCTGCAAAATACGCAAATTTCAGACCTTGGTCCATTAAGCGATATAATCAGGTATTTAAACCACCACTGGCTAAATACATCAAATTTACCACCGGCTAAATATTTTTACGGTCAATATGATGATGTGGTACCAAAAAATTCAGCCTTGCCGCTGGCAAACACGAGCGATGGCGTTGCTTGTGAATGTGACCATAGCAGTATATGCAAGCCAGAAAAGTTAGATTCATCGATCTACCGAGCAGTATTGCAGTCATTATTGGATTATAAAAAAAATTTAGATCATGCAAATGAATTATCTATAAAAGAATTAGCTTGTCCAGACCAGAGTTATATGGATGAGTTATTCGTATTAAAACTACTAATTGCTGATATTCATAATGTTACTATAAATAATGCAAAAACACTTTTTTATAATGCTGAATATATGAGGAAATATTACTCTGATGATGCAAGTTATGAAAGCTTAAACGAAATGTATATCAAAATACAAGATATTTATGGGCACCTATTTACGAAGTATGCAGGTGGGTCGATAAGTAATGGGCATCAACTGATAGCCGAAGTATACCAAAAAATTGAAGATCAAGACCATGAAATATTGAAGACATATTTGCCATTTGTACAGGCTTTGCATAAAAAGGGCATGATTCATCAGCTGGCAAATATTGCAGAAAAACAAATATGGTGGGACAAAGATCACTCACAGGCAACTATAAATGCTTACCTTAAGAATAAGGTGAAAGAATGATTCGTGAAATGTTTATAGAACCTGACAATGATTTGCATTTAAATTTTTGTACTGGTTTATTGCTGATACAAGAGTTGTGTAAAAATCAGCGAGGGAAACCAGTTTTAAACATAGAAAAATTTGGTATGTGTTTATTCCTAGTGAACCATCCTTTAATTTTGAATAGGGTGTTAGCTGGGCTAGGGAATAATCAGATTTATCTGGAAGCAGTTGAAATAGAAAATATTAGATCCTTGAACCCTAACATTGAGTTTGTCACACATAATACCAAGGTACGCGATCTTGTGAGGTTTATGATTATTAATGGACTAATCACAGTCACTGAGCCGGATACCTGTTTGTTACTGACTGAAAATGGTGAAATGGTAACGAAAGAAATGAATGGGTGGTTTCAGCAAAGGACCCAAATATTCGCTAAAAATTTAAAGTCAATTATTAATGAGCCGACCACAAAGCTTTTAAACATGACAATAAAATCCTTCAGGGCGTGATATGACTACAAATAGACATCAGTTGATAGTCCAGAAAGTGGTGGTTGTTGGGCATAATAAAAATTATGTAGTCGACTTTGATTGTGGTTTGAATATAGTATACGGTGATTCTGATACTGGCAAATCAACGGTTGCTCACCTTATAGATTACTGTCTAGGGGCAAAGACTTTTGATCTTTACGACGAGATTGAGGTGGCAGCACTGCATTGTTTAATGCAAGTTAGGCTCCGTGAAGATGTCTATACAATAAAAAGAGATATCTTCCGACCCAATGATTTTGTAGAGGTATATCGAGGTGAATTTGATGCTATATCCGAGGTATTCCCCATGGTGTTTGGGCCTGACTATTCCACGCAAGGGCCACAGGGGTATTACTCGGACTTTCTGCTTGAGGCTTTAGGGTTGCCTGTAGTCAAGGTTAAGGAATCCCCCTCCAAGGCCGATTCTAGAATGACCAGGCTTAGTTTCCGTGATCTGATGAAATACATGTATCTCGATCAAGATGATGTGGGTCACAAATTCCTGTTGTCTCACGGGACTGCGGCATACCCCGTTGCTACTAAAAACAAGGAGTGTTTTAAGTATATTTTTAATTTATTAGATTCGCAAATTACTGATATTCAAGGTGAAATATCTGAAAAAACGCAAAAACGGAATGCATTGGAGGAAAAGTTAAGGTCAGTACAAGCATTCTTTAGAGATACAGATTTTTACACAATGTCGATTTTGCAGGAAAAGATTGATGACCTCACCAAGCATGAAGAGGCTGTAGATGAAGAAATATCAAAATTAAATTCTAAAATGTCATCAAATACTGGTCTGCATAACGAACTCCGTGAAACTGTACAAGCTATTGATGGTCAACTCAAGGAAAATTTACAGCAACAAAGGATTGTTCAAGGTAATATTGAACGATTCGTAAAACTCAAAAACGAATATGTTAGAGATATCCAAAAGATAAAATCTTCAATACAGGTTCAGGAGCGGGTTGTTGGTGTAGTTACCGAGGGCAGATGTCCTGTATGTGATGGAACTATACAGTGTAATTCAACCAGATTTGATATAATAAGTTTGGGTGACAAAAAAACACAGCTTTCATTGCTCAACATTAGGGCCAAAGATGTAGCGCTACTTATAGATAAAGATCGAGTTGAACTGTCTGCTACTGCTACTGAATATGATAAGCTATCCTCGCAATTAAATTCTGCTGCTCGGTTGTTGGACTCAAAAACAAAAGAGTTTATTTCTCCTTTTGTGTCTCAGCGTGATGGGTTGATATCACAAAAAGCTTCAATCGTTGAAACTAGAAAGCAGCTACACTATCTGTCCAAGTTACGTAGACAACAAGAAGTGTTGCATCAGGACATTGTTTCACTTGGTGAAATTGTGACTCAGCTACAAGACCAGTTACGACTTCTTCAAGCTGGCATGCCGTCCTCTACAAAAGTCGTTGGTGATGTTGGGGATATATTAAATGATTTCTTGAAAATGGTATCAATAAAACGAAGAAGCGGTGTTGGAATTGATCAAAAAACCTTTTTACCAGTTTTAAGAAATAGGATTTATCACACTATTACGTCCGGTGGACTAAGGACAATCTTGTCAATTGGTTATTATTTGTCTTTGCTCAAATACGGCATCACAGATGGATCAAATCTTCCACCATTTTTCATGGTTGATACTGTAAGTAAGTATCTGAGAAAGACAAAAGACAAGTATAAAGCTGATACAAATGAAGTGGAAGATCAGAAAGAAGGTCTCAGTGACCCTGAGAAGCTTCAAAATATGTATAAATATTTATTGTCTTTACATGAGTTGTCCATCAAAAAAGCGGTTCCTATGCAAATAATTATAGTCGATAATGATCTGCCTGTTGGTATGGAAAAAGAGTTGCGTAGGTTTGTACGTGCTAGATTTAGTACAACCGGCATGAAGGGAGTTCCTGTTGGGTTTATAGATGACGCTGATGAGTTACTGTCACACTGAGTGATATATAGGCGCAACGAGGGGGACGCCCCTGCGAACGTTGGCAACGAGGGGGACATTCTATAGTCTCCCTGTCAACTAAAAACCTGTTCTTTGATATATCAGCAAGTTACTCCTGGGTGCGGAAACTAGGACGCACCTCTCCCGTTGTTCTCTCGATATGGCGAGTTCTCTCACTTACGGCGAACCTTGAGGATAATCGTTACTGATATCCGACGTCCCCCGCCCGCCAGCGGAACGGGGTCGTCAATCATTCCTTATCCAACCTTCAAGATTCAGTGAGAGGCCCAGCTTTGTCCCTCCCGAGGTCTATGCCTCAACGTCCATGCACGGGCTCATCTCGCCAACTGCCTGCTTCTGGGTAAGCTGTCTTACCCGCTGAAGCAGGAAGCTTCAAATTTTTCTCCGGTCTTCATCAGGGTCCACGCGACGACCAGCAACTTTGCCGCCAGCTTAACCTTCATTTTCAGCCTGATTCCGCATTCGAGTTCCCGACCTTGAATCAGTTTGCTGAAATAGCCTCTGATCGCCGAGTTTTTTGAGGAAGCAATCATCGCAGCCTGTACCAGGGCATACCGCAATGCCGCCTTCCCCTGTTTTGAGATCACCGCTTTGGCTGTATCGCTGGTCTGGCCACTTCGGGAAGCACTGAGATCGAGACCGGCCAGACGCAATAACTGCTTGCGGTTTACAAACCGTGACGCGTTGCCGATGGCAGCCAGCACCATGGCTGAAACGATTGGGCCGAAGCCGGGAATTGTGAGGAGGCATTGATACGCCGGGTAGGTCTCCGCGGTCGCCGCCATGCGCTTTTCGGTATCTCTGATGTCTTCGATGACCGACTTAAACCGCCGCACGAGGGTCTGAGCTTCCCATCGGGCTGCGTCATGAACTTGGCATCCTGCCGATCTGCTGGAGATTTCCCAGAGTCCGCGCAGGCGCTTTTCTTGTGCGACGGTGACCTTTCGTGCCGTGACGAGTTTGACGAATTCTTCAAACTCCATCGCCGCTATGTCTTGCGGATCGAGGCAGTGCTGAGCGATTGAGAGGACTATATCGTTCGGCTGACCAGGGTGGATCGTCAGTTTGTCCAGCTCTGGAAAATATTGTGCGAAGACGTTGTTTCTCAGGCGCATCCGTAACGCATGCTCTTCTTTTTTGAGTCTGCTTCGGAATGCAATCAAGCTCCTTAACTCTCGCAGGCTCTCCTCAGGGATATCGTAGTAGAGGCAGCGTCCCTGGCCGACAAGATCGGCGACGTTGGCGGCGTCCTTCTTGTCGTTTTTATCCCAGCGGCCATCCAGCATCGCTCGATTTCTTGCTACGGCTATGTTGGACACGTAGACCACATGCTCCTGATTCCTGATCAGATACTCCGCTAGTGGTTTATGGTAGGATGCCGTTGGTTCGACACCGTACACGACTTCGGCCAAGCCGTGCTGCTTTTGAAGATCTCTGACCAATGCCCGAAGGCTCTCAAACCCTGTTACGGTGTTGTCGATTACCAAATTCTTTCGGAGCGTTCTACCATTGGGAGTTCCAAAAAAAGCATGATGCGTATTCTTAGCAATGTCTACGCCGACGAGCAGGTACCTCTCGGAGCCTCTAACAGACGCTTTCAGGGATCTGAACAGCGTCAACCGATCATTCACGTCATTCATACAGTCCTCCTGTCAGTGGAATAAATGACCACTCAATAACAGGGAACACGAGAATTAACAAGGCTGATAAAACATATTTTTTTGTAGTAACTTCAGGGGCTTTGGCTCGTTCTGTTTTAAAATATAACGCCCCTGCGAACGTTGGCAACGAGGGGGACGCCCCTGCGAACGTGCGAAAGTCACCTCTGCTTCCTTGGCCCTGGTAAATTGGATACCTCGCATGGCAAGTTCATAGCGTGATTTCAGCAGGTTCCGAAGGATTCGCATGTTCGCAGGGGCGTCCCCCTAATTGCCCGTGAAAAAAACATTTATACGGAATTTGCTAACGCGAAGGAGTTAATTCAGAAGGTCAGCGTTGAGCCTAAAGCCTTTGACTATGATTTTGCAGCTCTTGGAGATCCAATAACTCTATTGCTTCTGACATTGCATTTCATATGTTGCAAGAAATCAAGAATCTCCCCCGTCAGTGACGTAGTGTGGCTCTATTGCGGCTTGTTCTGTGAATGTGCGTGCAATTTTGACCCAGCATAGGTGCAGAACCGTGACCCACATGAGACGTAACATGATGATCTACCATGCAAGCGAATGTAATGGTGGGTCTGCCTGCGCACGATTCTGGATCACTCCTATTTCGAGCAATATTCACCAATGCAAGCCCATCGTCCGTTGCTGAGCTCGCGAGTTGGCTATTGTTTAACAAAAATGTTGTCGCTGTGCCAGAAATGAGACCTGAACCACTAAGGATATCTATGAAGCCAGAAGAGATATTTTCACGAGTTGTCGGGAATGCCTTCGATTTTCTAGGAAAAGCGCTAGCGGAGTTCGAGAAAGAACCGAAATACTCTGTGATAAATTTTCATGCCGCTGTTGAACTATTTCTCAAGGCTCGTCTGATGCGCGAACATTGGTCCCTGGTGGTGAGCAAGCCAGAAATCGCAGATTGGAAGCAATTTATTTCCGGCGATTTTCACTCTGTAACAATCAGAGAAGCTAGGACTCGCCTCGATTCAATAGTGCAGGACGGTATTTCTCAGCAGCAATACGACTCATTCCTTCGGCTTACAGGTCATCGTAATAGGATGGTCCACTTCTTTCACCAAGGCCAACATGATAAAAAGAGTGAGCTTCAGAAAATCGTCGCGGAGCAGTGCCGTGCCTGGTATTACCTGCACCAATTACTCTCGCATCAATGGGCGGAGACATTTACTGATTACCAAAAGCAGATAAAGGCTTTTGATAAAGAAATGCGAATGATTCGGCATTATTTGAAGGCCAAATTCGAGGATTTGACCGCAGTTATAGCGGATAAAGTTAAGGGAAATGTCGCTTTTCACAAATGCCCTTCCTGCGGTTTTAAGTCATTACAAGAAGATGGCCTCGAATTCGAGTGTCTGGTTTGCGATCTGAATAAAAACGGAATTACCCTCAGTTGCCCACAATGTGCTAAGAGCATTACGATGTTGGGTGAGCCGTGGCAAAAATGTACAAAATGTGGGTACACAATAGAACCTGATGATGTAAAAGCAGAACTTACAAAAGATCTATTTATAACAAAACACAATATGTATGACCTTAACCACGCCAATTGTGGCGATTGTGAAGGTTACGAGACGATCGTTGAGGTGGATGGACAATGGTTTTGTACACAGTGCTTTACCCGATTCGAAATTTCCGATATCAGTCAATGCGGTTGGTGCAACGAGTACACTACTGGTGACCAAGAGGACAGTTACTGGCGAGGATGCGGGTTTTGTGATGGGAAGTCTGGTTGGGACAGCGATAAGGATAAGGATTAAACGAAAGCCGGAATGAGTCGGTTGCTAAGATTAGAGCTAATATAGGTGTGAGCTGGAGTCGAATTCTACCTTATTCAGCATCCTAATTGACCCGGTGCCAAACGTAAGTTCAGTAGGTTGCGCTGTACGGGTAGGCCAAACTAAGCGCCGATGATGGATCAGATTTGGAATCCAGTTCTGAGTGTACCCCCTTAACAGTGTGTCTATCGACACTGGGCAAGATCGGTCCCAAAAACAATTGATTATTTTGTCTGAAAAATTAATTTTATTAATAACTTTGTGAAGTTGTAACGTCAGGGGATAGGAAAGCCCGTGCATGCGTAGCAGATGAAACTCCTAGCTCAATGAGCACCCTAAGATTCCAGAGAAATCAAGAGGGAAGTATAGATGCCTTTTAAATTGACGCTCTTTAGTCGCAAACTAGTTGCATCTGTTGTGTCATCTAAATCACAACTTACCAGATTTGACTATGCTAAATATATTGTGCTTTTTACTTTGCTCCTACATTCGAATACATTTGCGGCTGAGAAAAAAATAGACGTCTTAGATAAAGAGTTAAAACTTGTATTTACAATCAAAGAACCTAATGTTATCGAACCCAGAAGCCTGTACAAAGATATATTTTTTTACCCCGGTGATAAAGTTTTTATAAATGCAGGTGGGTGTGTTCAGACTGGAGGACTTGGGAGGACTTGGAAGAGGTATGTGAACCCAAGTGGGCCTAAGTCGGATAAATTTTACCATGGTTTAATTCATATTCCAGGATCTACTAATGGAACTGGTCTAGTTCGAACAAAGGATGTGATAGGAAAAGAGATAAAAATTAATGACGACCTACCTGGGTTTGATACGTCAAAACTCTATCTCAATTTGGGCTACGAGGATGATAAGTATTCGGACAATGGTTATTGGGGAAGGTCTACAATATGGAGATACGACGATGGAACCGAAGAACAATGTAAAGGGGAGGGCAATGCCTACATAGAAATCACTATTATTCGCACCAAAAAACCACCAATACCATTTGGAAAGAGAACCATCAAGTAAGGAGATTTTAAGTGAAGCTTGTATATGCCATAATCATATCTTTTTTCTTATGCTCATGTTCCAAAATTTACTTTTATGATCTATATCCCAGTCATTATTTAGATGATAAAGGAGGTACAGAAAGTGGGATCGACAGATATTCAAAGGAAAAAAAGCTAATAGGTAACCCATCTGCTGGCATTCCGGATGAGATAATAGATTCTCTTCCAGTGGAATTTCAAATTCTGAGCCACCTTGGAATGTTGATATGCGTACAAGATCCTTCCGGATACAAACAAAATTTAATATTTCCCGGATATTCTGTTGTACGGCATAGTGAAAATTTAAAAATGAATAAAGAAATACTTGAAAAGAATGGCTATATTGCGCATGCAAGCGAGGCTTATCTTGATACGGTTTGCTTTATGCCAGAACATCGAGATACTTTCAAGTACATAGATCATGAATACCTATCTGATTGGGGTTACTTTCTGGAAAGCTGGAGCGTCAGATACATCCTCATAGAGCAGATAAGGCGCGACATCAATGAAATATCCAATAATATAAGCAATGAAGGTAAACTTATACAGGCATTAGAATCTTCAGTAGCAGCAAAGACCGCAGAATTATTAGAAATAGAAAACCATCTTCGAGAAGTTGAAAAATCACTATTAACCCGTCGACCTATGATTTTAAGGGATAACCCTCCGGAAGTAAATGCCGTTATAGAATATAAGAGGGAATTAGACTTTCTTCGTACAGTCTTTCCTGAAATGCTCCTCAATATTGCTGGAAAGCCGTGGGTTGACAAGGAGGCCCTTTCCAGAAATTACATGGATCCATACCTTAATGCTGATCTTGTGAAAAGCCTAGATTTAGCTTACAAGATTTTCGCAGATCCAGATAACGCTGGTATTCCTCTTTCCCCTGAAATGATTCAAAACATCAAAGATAACAAGATTACTTTTCAAATCAGCTCTGCTGCAAGAACTCCATGGAACCAGTTGTCAATCAGAAATGAGCACAAGGCGGGGACATTAAGTTCTCTCCACCTCTTTGGGTTGGCCTTTGACTTGAAGCTAAATGGAATGGAATACGATGTAAGTATGAACGTTCCAAACCAAAATCAACTCGCCAAGTACAAAATCGTACTTGATACTTTTCAGATGTGCGGGTTAACGAGAACGCTTGATTTTACAGTTGTTAAAGAAAGAGGTCACTTTCAGTTGACCAAGTACATTGAGAATGTAATCAACAAAGAAAACAGAATGGAACTAAACTCACTCATCTTGCAGTTTATGAAATTATATAAAGAAGCAGCAGACAACGAAATCAAAAAGCAGTCTGACGAGTTCGATCATTCAGACTCTTTCCGTGATACTTTATTATCAATACGAAAAGATATTAAGGATAAGTTGGACAAGCGTATAATAGAACTAGCGAAAATTGATGATAAGCTTAAGCTAGCTAAAGAAAACCTTGCAAAAAAACAAAGAGAACTAGCAGAGAAAATTGAAAAAAACCGAAAAAAAGATAATGGTGATCGTGACGATAGCCATAGAGAACCTAAAGAACGTCCGTCTACGACTCCTAGACCAGAAAAGCCTGAAGCAAAAAAACCAAAACCTGAGAAACCGAGACCATCACAGCCTGACAGGCCGCGTAAGGAGCCGCCAGAAATTAAACCTGGAATACTTGGTTAGGTGGTACCTTACAGTAAGCCTGCAAGAACTTCGTAGATTTTGCAAGGGGTAATACGTACGGTCTGGGAGAATCATAATAAATTGACAGCCAACGCACTTTATGGCACAATCCCCTTTCATAATGCGCATGTTAGTGCACATTATGAAAACGATTGGAGTGATATGCCGCCGCCGATGAAGTTTGAACCCACCCACCACCGATAAACGGACCCACCTGATCGTTGCCGACTACTGCCGACTTCTGCCGAGCACCGATCTCAAGAGACCCACCCCGATTTTCCTACCAGCCAACTCCCCTCATCAAATAAAATCCTCCATTGTTTCCCACATCACCAGGCGGAGAAAACGATGGAACAGAAGACTCGATCCAGGAAGCGGCCCTGCCGTGTCTGCGGCAAGTGGTTTTCTCCCAATCCTCGATTGGGCGACCGGCAGAAGACTTGTGGCGCCGATGAATGCCAGCGGCAGTGGCACACCACAAAATGCGCCGAGTGGAACAGGCAAAACCGCTCCTACTTCAAGGAGAACTATCTCAAGAGTCGGGTCCAGTCCGCAAGCGACCATGCCGCCGGATATCCGCCGTCGCCGTCGTCGTCCAGCACAAATATACCGGCTAGATCCCCCTCTCCACTACACTTGCCCCGAGAAACCGTTCAAGAGGTGATGGGGGCGCAACAACTCGTAATCATTGAGTATATCGTCCGAGTACTCTTAAGAGGCGTTCAAGAGGTGATCAGCACTCAACAGCCTGAAATACCTAACGAATCACGACGACTTGTGGCGGCGTCGAGTTTAAGAGGCGATAGCCAAGCCCCGCCCCGAGGGGTATCTTCTTCATGCTAAGAGAAGCGCCCTTTGCGTGAGGAGGGAGGCCCATGACTGCACCTGTCGCCAACGGTCATTCCCAAGAGACCGTGAACATCGCCACCGCCGAGATCGGCGAGCGGTTCGCGCCGTTGCGCATAGTGGAGCCGCAGGCGGAGCGGACCATGCTGACTTCCATGGAAAAGTACGGCCAGCTCACCCCGGTGGCGGTCTGCCGCATCGCCCCCGGCGAGCAGGAGCTCCTTGACGGCTTCAAAAGGCTGCGCGCCGCCCGGCAGCTCGGCCTCGCCGAACTCTCGGCCCGTCCTTTCGACCTCAGCATCCGGGCGGGGAAAGCCACCATGCTGCAGCTAAATCGTGTGGGCAGGGTCATCTCCGGGATGGAGGAGGCGCTCGTGGTGCACTCGCTGCACCACGAGGACGGCCTGAACCAAGTTGAGATCGCGCTGCTTTTGAACCGTCACAAGAGCTGGGTCTGCCGGCGCCTCGCGCTGATCGAGCGGCTGAGCGACGAGGCGCAGCAGATGATCAGGCTCGGGCTTCTTCCTGCGAGCCTCGGGACGGAGTTGGCCCGGTTGCGACGTCACAACCAGGACCTGTTGCTGGCGGCGGTCCGGGAGCACCACCTCAGCGTCCGTGAGACACGCATGGTGGTGAACTCTCTGGAGCACGAGCCGAGCCACAACCACGAGGCGATCCTGCGCGACCCACGCGGCTCCTTGTCTCCCGACCAGAACGCCTGCCCCGCTCCGCCCGAGGAAAAAGGGCTGAGCTGTGAGATGAAAAAAGTGCTGCGCAGGATCTTTGCCCTGGAAAGGAGCTGCCTGGATGTGGCGCTCCTGGTGTCCCGTACCGACCCCATCATGTTCGAGATTGACGAGGAAAAGCGCTTCAGGGCCGCCTGCGGCCGAGCCCTTCCGAGTCTTGCCCGCGTGGATAAGGAACTGCGCGGGATGGCGACCTACGGGAAAATGGGGGACCCATGACCGTCTTCATCCGAGGGCGGGCGGAGCTTGAACAGGAACTCGTCATCCTGAACACCCAGAAGGGATGGTCAATCCGGGCGCTCGCGAGACACTTCGGCATCAGCCGCAACATGGTGCGGCGCATCCTGAGAAGGCACGAGTGCCTCCGTGACGAGGGGCACGACATTCTGAAGCGTTCCGGGGAGCAGTCGCCGCGCCCCAGCAAGCTCGACCCCTTCGACAAGACGCTCGCGCGTCTTCTGGAGAAGTTCCCCCGGATCACCGGTGTCCGGCTCCTGGAGGAGCTGCGCGACGCAGGGTATGGGGGGGGCATCAGCATCCTCCGGGACCGGTTGCGCAAACGCAGAACACTGCCCAAGGAAGAGCCGGTGATCCGCTTCGAGACCGATCCCGGTGTGCAGGGGCAGATGGACTGGAGCCCCTATACCATCAACTTCCTGAAGACGGGAAAACAGCAGGTGCAGTGCTTCTCCTACATCCTGGGCTTCTCCAGGCGCCAGTTCATAGACTTCACCCCGAGGCGCGACTTCTTCACCCTGATCCGCCGTCATCGGGACGCCTTCTCCCACTTCCAGGGCACCCCCGCCCAATGCCTCTACGACAGCGAGAAAACCGTGGTGCTGCGCTGGGAGGCGGGGCGCCCTCTGATCCATCCCGCCTTCTCCGCCTTCGTTACCCACTACAGGAATCGTCCCATCATCTGCCAGCGCGGCCGAGCCCAGACCAAGGGTAAGATCGAGCGCCCCTTCCAGTACGTGGAGGGAAACCTCCTGTGCGGCCGTGAGTTCCAGGATCTGGAAGACCTTAGAAGTTGCGCGAGATGGTGGCTCGCGGAGAAAAGCGACCTGCATCTGCACGAGACGACCCGCAGACCGCCGCTGGAACTCTTCCTGGAACAGGAGCTGGCGGCACTCACGCCGCTGCCGCTTCATCCTTACGACTGCGCGGAAGTGGCGCTCAGGGTGTGCGACATGGAGGGATACCTCGACTTCGAGACCAACCGCTATCCGGTCCCCTACGAGCACGTCGCCGACATCCTGACCATGAAGGTTACCGAGAACGAGGTGCTGATCTACTCACCGGAACTCGCCCTCATCGTGCGCCACGAAAGGGCGCCGGACGGCTCCCGGCTCACCCTGGACGGTTCCGCCATCCACGGGGTGAAGACGTTGCGATATGGGCTGGAGCCGATGCGCGAGCAGTTCCTCCAGCTGGGGGACCACGCCGAGGAGTTCCTCCGTGGACTCACCCTCAAGAACCCGAAGAATCCCGGGTTCCATGCCCGCTACATCCTACACCTCAAGCAGCGTTACACCTGCGACGACATCAACCTGGCGCTGGGGCATGCCTGCCGCTATCACGCCTACGACTGCAAGGCGGTGGAGCGTATCCTGGCGACGAAGGCGACCCCCAGGACGCTGGAGTCGGTGCGCAACGAAAAGGCCGCCAAGCAGCTGCGAGCGGCACTTCCCAAGATCAAACAGCGCCCGCTTAACGATTATGCCGGGCTGCTCACACCTTCCACCCCATATAAGGCCAACCATGAAGAAAACCGACAGTGCGCAAAGAATCAGGAGCTATCTGAAAACACTGAAACTGGACCGGATGGCGACAGCTCTCGATGAGGAGCTTTCCCGTGCGGCGCAGGACGCCACGCCCGCCGGGGAGGTGCTGGAACGGCTCCTTGCCCGGGAGGTTGAGGCGCTCACCGAACGCCGGATCCAACGGCGCATCAAGGAGTCGAAGTTGCCGGAACTGAAGCTCCTTGCTGACTTCGACTTCGTCTTCCAAACCGGCGTAGACAAGCGGCAGATCATGGAACTCGCCCGCCTCGACTTCGCTGGGCGCAAGCAGGGGGTGATCCTTGCCGGCAACTCCGGCACCGGCAAGAGCCATCTTGCCAAGGCGCTCTTGCTCATCGGCTGCCAGAAAAACTTCCGCTGCCGCTATACGACTGCCACCGCGATGCTGCAGGAACTGCTCTCGGGACTCGCCGACCAGAGCCTGGAGGCGAAGCTCAAGCGCTTCCTCTCGCCCGAGGTGCTCCTGATAGACGAGGTGGGCTTCGACCGCCTGGAGCAGCGCGAGGCGAGAAACGCGAACCTCTTCCACAAGGTGATCGACGGCCGCTACTGCAAGGGCTCGACAATCCTGACAACCAACATCGACTTCGAGGCACTCGGGGACTACCTGGGGGATCCGGTGATCACCGCAGCCACGGTGGATCGGATGGTCCACCACTCCACCATCATCAACATCGAAGGGCCGTCCTGGCGGCTGCACGAGTCGCAACAGCTCAACGCCAAGCAGTAGCTTCCTCTCAATCCCTCTCATCTCAACAGAAAGGGTTGCCGGTGTCTCCCTGCGGGAGCCACCCTGGCAACCCTTTCTGCGTTTCTCGCTGCGCTATCCCCAGTGGAAAAACGGTGACCTCCCGCTCACTAACTCGAATCCTGCAACTTTAGGTGGGTCCGTTTAGACAGAGAAAATGGGTCCGTTCATAACCGGGGGTGACAGAGTGATAAAAGTTCGCTACAGAAAATGGCTGCTTCTCCCTTTATCTAGGCGTTCCTTATCCGTTTGCAAAAGGCAGGAATGGGTAGGGTGGGTACTCATCGGGATCGAGTTTTGTACCCTATAAAGGTTCGATCCCTGGCGCCCCAGCCAAAAATTAAGAAAAAGGGTCAGCTCACAAAGCTGACCCTTTTTCCGTTATACCCAAAGTGAAGCGGTGGGAGAATCTCCACCTGAAAGAGTGAAACATCAAACAATCAATTTATGGGCGGCCCACTGCCCCACCTAACGTCCCGCCCGCCGTCCATCACCTGGAAGGTCTGCTGACAAGTCATCTTTTTAGGACCTGGGTTATGAGAGCCGAGGGAGTAGGTGAAAAAAATACCTGCTTGCAACTGGCGAGGCGTATGTCATATTCATTTCTCCCATCACGTCTCGCAATTTCCTCCTCGCTCTCCATCTGCGTCCTTAAATCTAATGAAAAAATCGGCTTTTTGCGCATTTTCGAGCGAAATTCTTCACTTTTCAGATGGAATTCGTCGCTTTTTGAAAAAAATCGTCACATTTTAAATTTATTCTTCACATTTCAGAGTGAAAACGACCATTTTGCCCTGAATTTCATTAGATTTCCACGGAATTCGAAGAATTTACCCTCAAAAGCGTCACATTTTTTCAAAATTCGTCACTTTTTGAAAAAATGTGACGCTTTTTACAAAATGGATTGCACCCCCAACATCGGAAGTGTCGTCGGTCGGATGAAGAGCCTTGACTGGCAGGAAAAGAGAGCGGAAAAGAAGGCGAAGGATTCGAAGGAGCTCTTGGAAGCGTGGTTGTTGACAAAGTCCGGGCCATTCTTCCCAAATCGTACATCCACCACCTACCATCTTGACATATCCTGCAATTATCCCTATTTTAGCCTTCATTAATTGGTTGATGCTTTCGGGGTTGATCGAGAGGGACGCCCCTTCCATCCTGCGCAACTTCTTACAACCACTGAGTTAGGCAGGATGAAAGGGGCGTCCCTCAGGGTAGTCTGCCGAATGAACTTATTTTTGTTGGCTGCCGACGCTCATGCGGCTCGATCCCGAGCTTGGCGTAGCTGCACTTGAGGATCGGATCCGAACGGTCAAACCAGGAAAGCGTAGCGAAGCAGTCACGTGGTTCTGTGTTCTCTTCGGTGACCGCCATGACGCAATTAATCTAAGGAATGAGGCATTCATGCCGAAGCTGCTTCTGCGGCTTCTTCGTCTCGCGTACTATCATGTCCGAATTGAGCACGATGCCAAACATGAGGGCAGCTATACTCCGGACACCCGGGATGATGCCGAACGCGCACGCAACGAGATCGTCAGTGCGCTATTCGACACGAAAGGTGAAGAAGGCTGGACAGCGAAGCTGGAAATGGCCGATGATCCCCTTTGCGCACACTTTAAGGACCGCGTTCGCGCTGTTGCTGAGGAACACTGGGCCCAGGAAGTAGATTCAGTTGCGTTCGACGAAGCACAAGCGATTGCACTCGATAAAACAGGCGAAGCACCTGCCTCCACCAATGAAGCGATGTTCGCCATAATGAATGATCGTTTGGCTGATCTTGATGACCTATTGCTCCGCGACTCGTCGCCGAAGGAAGCTTGGGCGGGTATCGCCGACGAGAGGGTCATGCGCCGTGAGATCGCGAGGGAACTGAGCCATGCCGCGAATGGCCTATACAAAGTGGACCAAGAGGCTGTTACGGCTGACGAAAAGGAGACAGATATTCGTTTGCGTTCCGTCGTGTCCGACCACGAAGCTGTGATCGAACTCAAGCTCGCCGATGGCCGTTCAGCCCGTGACTTGCGGGGCACGATCTATCATCAACTGGTCAAAAAGTATATGGCGGCTGAGAATAGTCGGTCAGGGTGCCTGCTCATAACGCTGGCGAAGGATCATAGTTGGAAACATCCGGACAGTGGACAGCGTATCGGAATAACTGAGTTGGAATCTCTGCTTTGCGACGAGGCGAAACGTGTTGAGAATGCTATGGGCGGCTCCGTTGCAATAGCTTTGCACATTCTGGATCTACGCCCGCGGCTGCTCAAGGAAAAAGCGCGCGGGCCTGCGGGCGCGAGCCATCAGGCCAGATATTGAGCGAGGGGGACGCCCCTTCCATCCTGCGCAACTTCTTACAACCACTGAGTTAGGCAAGATGTAAGGGGCGTCCCCCTTTTTCCTCCAAAGATTGACCCCATCGAAACCTTGCGAGACATTAACCCAAACCCAGCGGCGCACCCCTCAGGGGGTGGCCGACTTCAGCCGGAATACCCGGCCGACTTCAAACGGAACAGCCGGCCGACTAGCGTCGGAATAGGCGGCCGACTAGCGTCGGAATAGGCGGCCGACTTCGTCGGAATGCGCACCAGCGTCCAACTCGTTGGAAATCCGAAACTCGGCGCGAACTATAAACTTAGCATAAGTTTGAAAGACAAAAATTTTAATCTAATACGATCATATGATGCGGGAAGGTGCGTGGGGACGGCGATGCTTTCTGTGCTGGAATCTAGCCTACCTTGGGATTCCTTGGAAAGATCGCAAGAAAAGTTTACTTTATTGAGCGGATATTATGTGGTATGCCTTCAACTCCAAACTCGGACCGAAGGGGGCAATGGGGATGAGCAAAGACAAGAGCCTACTATCGGCAGAGGAACTCCGCCGTCATGCCGAAGAACGATTGCAGGAAAGAACGGCGGAACCGCATCCACCCCGGACCGACGAAGAGGTGCAGAGACTTGTCCATGAGCTTGAGGTCCACCAGATCGAGCTGGAGATGCAGAATGAAGAGCTACTTCAAGCTAGGGACGAGGTTGAAAGGACTTTGGAGTTAAACCAGAAGAAGGGAGAAGCCGAAGCTTTGGCGCGTCGAACCGTGGGAGAAGCCGAAACTTTGGCGCGTCGAACTGTCGGAGAGGCCGAACCTTTGGCGCTTCAGCTTGTGGAAGATGCGGTAGCAGAAGCTCTTCTAAAGGCAGATGAAATGACAGAGCCGCCTCATAAGAAGGAAGCTTTGGCGCGTCTAACGGTAGGAGAGGCCGAGACTTTGGCGCGTCGAACTGTCGGAGAGGCCGAAGCATTGGCGCTTCAGCTTATGGAAGATGAGGTAGCAGAAGCTCTTCTAAAGGTGGAAAACCTGACAGAGCCGCCTCATAAGAAGGAAGTTTTGGCGCGTCTAACGGTAGGAGATGCCGAGACTTTGGCTCTTCAAAGAGTGAAAGAAGCTGCAGAGATGGCGCGGCTGAAAGTGGCAAAAGCCGCAGAAGTGGCACATCTAACGGTGTTAGCGTCCTTCAGGAAAAAACAGCTCGAAGAAATCAACCGATCTCTTGAAGTACGCATTGTCAAGGATGTGGAAGAACTCCGCCAGAAGGACCAGATGCTGATTCTTCAGGACCGTTTGTCCGTTATGGGCGAGATGATCAACAATATCGCTCACCAGTGGAACCAGCCGCTAAACAATTTAGGATTGCTTGTTCAGGGATTACCGCTCCTGTATGACTATGGCGAACTCAGCCGAGATTGTCTCAAGGAAAATACCGAAAAGTCCATGAAGTTGATCCGACACATGTCTCAAACTATTAATGATTTCAGGAACCTGTTCAAGATTGACAAAGAAGTTATTACTTTCGACGTGAATCAGGTGATCACACGTACACTCTCCCTTGTCGAAAAGACGTTCGAAGACCAGAAGATCGCCATTGCTTTCCAACCTGAATGCACTCCGACGGCTACCGGCTTTCCAAATGAGTACTCTCAGGTACTTCTGAATATCCTGTTGAACGCCCGAGACGCCCTAGTTGAGCATAAGGTAGACGATGCTCTTATTTCCATCCACTCATTTGAAGCAGGAGGCAAATCGGTCGTTACCGTCACTGATAACGCAGGGGGGATAGCAGAGGAGATCATCGACAAGTTGTTCGATGCGTACTTCACCACCAAGGGACCAGACAAAGGGACGGGGATCGGATTGTTCATGTCCAATACCATCATAGAGAAAAGCATGAGCGGACGCCTGACGGTACGCAATGTCGGAAGTGGGGCTGAGTTCCGAATCGAGATCTAACCTACAACCATCAGGAGGGTCAGAGCTTGACATTGCCGTGATAGGCAGACATGTCCTATCGGGGGGCTTCCCCGCTATATGGTTGATTTCAGCGGGTATTCATGTATACTGGCCGCCGTATCCCCCTTCTCTAAATGGTAGATGTTGCAGCTATTGAGGTAAATACGATGGTTCCTGTCACCGATGCTCTTCTTGAGGACATAGCTGAGAAGATCGTTGCCGCAGTGCATCCCCGGATGATCATTCTGTTTGGTTCTCATGCACGCGGTACGGCTAGACCCGATTCGGATCTTGATTTTATTGTCGTAGAGGATGGCCCCTTTGGGCCCGAACGAAGCCGTCGGGCTGAGACCGTAAAGTTATGGCGGCTTCTCCGGGATGTCCGGGTCCCAAAAGACTTTCTAGTATTCACTCCTGAAGAAATCGAGAAATGGCGAGATTCGCCGAACCACGTTGTGTGCCATGCTTTGCGGGAAGGTCGGGTAATGTATGAGCGCCACTGAAAATGCACGCATGCTGCTGGTCATGGCAGGCAAAGATATCCGTGCCATGGTGGCATTGGTCGACCCAGAATCGGTGGACGACGAGATTTTCGGTTTCCATGCTCAGCAAGCGGTAGAAAAGTCGCTGAAGGCTTGGATTGCAGCTGTCGGCGGTACGTTTGGCAGGGTTCATGACTTGAGCCAACTTTTTGCACTATTGGCGGACCTTGGCCGCGATGTTCGCCGCTTCGTAGATCTGGACATGTTGAATCCCTTTGCCGTCGAGTTGCGGTATGAGGCGATGGAGACCGAGGAACCGAAGCTTGACCGCATTACTTGCATGGCCCAGGTGCAAGAACTGCACGACCATGTCAAAAAGGTACTCGAACGAATGGCTGAGGCTGAAAATCGGTAGCCGCATTTTGCTTTTTGAAGCGGTCGTGTCCCGACAGCACGCTTCGCAGCCATTTCCCCACTTCCAAGATGGACCAATGCATGCGCTTGCGTAACTCTTCCTTGAGTTCTTGGAGCTTACGCTGCATCTTCTTCCGCATCGGCTACCTGAGCACGGTAAACCTCCCTTTTCTTGTCACGCCGCATATGTGCGTGAATCCAAGAAAATCGAACGTTTCCGGCTTGCCTTCTTCACGCGCCTTCCGATTTTCGGCGGCATAGCGGCCAAACTCGATAAGGCGGGTTTTTTCAGCGTGCAGTTCCAGATTGAAGCATTTTAGCCGCTCCGTGACATCCTGCTGGAACGCCCCCCTTCGCAAAACAACGCAGACATAAAAAAAGACCGCCGAGGTGGTGAGCCTGGCGGCCAGTATCGACGGGTCAGAGTGCGGGAGAAGGGGGTAAAAGCCAGTTTTCTACGGCGAGATCCGAGACTCGCTCGAACTCGCGGGTATTGTCAGTAACGAGGATCAGTCCAAGGGATCGAGCATGAGCGGCGATCAGCAGATCATTGGGACCAATCAGCTCACCCCGCTTCTGCAGATAGCTCCTGATGCTGCCATAGTGACGATCCGCGTCTATGTCAAGCGGCAGCACCTCGATGTTTTCGAGGATCTCTTCGACCTTGGCGGCGAGCTTAGGAGAGCCTTTCTTCTCTGCACCGTAGCGCAGCTCGCTAGCGACAACAATGCTGGTGCAGACAGTTTCCTCACCAAACGTCGCTATTCGGCGCATCACAGGGCCGCGAGGATTCTTCATGAGGTGGGAAAGGATATTAGTATCGAGGAGGTAGACAAGAGAATCCATCATCAGAGATCCACATCATCCAAAGGCAACAAGCCTTCGTCGACATTCGGAAACTCTTCATCTAATGGCTCCCAGGTCTCGAGGAGCTTGAGGAGGGACTTCTTCTTCGTCGGCTCGATAATCAGCCGGTCCCCCTCTTTACGGATCACGGCCTCATCGCCAGGTAGCTCGAATTCCCGCGGGATTCGGAGAGCCTGGTTCCTGCCATTCTTGAAAAGCCTAATGTGACGTTGAACTGCGCTCATGCCCCCTCCTGCGGTTTTTGGCCTATGCCGAGACATAGGCTAACACACCGCGTCGCCTCTGTCCACGATTTGGAGGCCATATTGCTCTCGATAGCAGAGAGACTTATTCACGGCTAATCGTAAGCCCCATGGAACTCTTCCCGGCGGCCTTTCGAGACTCGCGATGTCACAAGTGCCGCGAAAGAACTACAGGGCTTCTTCTTATCGGAAGAGAACTGTGACAGAATATAATCTGTCTCCAGCCATTGACAGATACACCGGCCGCCCGCGAGACGTCGATGCGTTAACCTACAAGGACGTGCTGCGCCAGGCGGCCAAGCACAGTCTGTTGTCGACCGCTGAGGTTGCGCGCTGGTTCGCTTACCGGGACAACCGTGACGATACCAACGTCGGACGATTTCATGGAATGTCCCCCTGCCTTGCGTTGCCGCAGTCGGCTCAAAAAAGCCGCCCCCGTGCTCCAGGGGGGCCTCCAGCCCATAACTATTTCTTGAGCATCTCCTTCGCCTTCTTCAGGTTGTGATACGCGATCACCCTGACCTTGGCCATGTTCTCCGTCTTGGGCAGCTTTTCCAGCTGCTTCAAGAACCCCTGCAACTCGCTGTCCGATTTCTTGTAGCTCTGCTCGCTGAAAGGGATGGAGAGGTCGACCCCCTTCACATTCCAGGCCTCGGGCATGATGGTGAAGGGGGCAAAATCGATGACGTTGCGACCTTTCGCCGGCTTGATTTCCGTGTTCTTCATGTCGGTGAACCGGATCCCGCCTTTGTCGGCTGTGACCGTATAGCTTCCGGAAAATTTTTCCGTCACGTTCTTCTCGTCAAAGTACTCGTAGGTCGAGCGCGATACCTGTGCCTTCGTGTGGCAACTCTCGCAGCCGCGCCCCTTGCCCAGCGCGTGACTCATCTTGTCGATCTGGACCCAGAGGATCGCCTTGTTGCCGGAGGGGAGGTCGCTCCGGGTGCCGTTGATGATCATGGCGTCGTTTACGTCGGTGAAACCACGGGCGACGGAGAAGAACTCTGGCTCTCCAATTTCCGTATTCCCCTTGATTCTTCTCTCGGGGATGGCCCGGAACAGAAGACCGCTCGGTTTCAGATCCCTTTTCTGGTTCAGGACCGCCATGGGATAGGGTTTGACCGGAATCCAGCGCCCGGACGGGTTCCTGATTATGGTGGGGAAGTCGCGCACGCCGTAGTACTCCTTGTGCTTGGCGTAAGGGGTCTCGACGCCGGTCACGTTCCCCGGCCCCCAGAAGGTGAACTGGTACGCCCCGACATCGGTGATGTGACAGGAGGAGCAGTCGACGTTCTTGTGGCTGGAGCTTTGTACCGCCTCCACGATATCGGGGTGGCACTTCTTGCAGGAGTTGCGGGCGTCCTCGCTGGCCAGGTGGCCGAAGTTATGGTCCACGGGTTTGTGGCAGTCGAGGCACTGGATCCCCTTCTGGGCGTGCTTCTCCACCGCAAGGGTGGCCGGGAAGGAGTATTCGCCCCTCAGAAATCCGGAGCCGCGCCTCCGGTCCATGGGACCTGCGTGACAAATGCTCGCGCGTCCGCCGCCGTAGCATGAGGGGGTCTCGGGCTTGCCGAACAGGTGGCGCCCTTCGCCCTTGAAGGGTTTGTAGTGACAGTCGTTGCAGCCGGCGTGGCAGGCGTTGCACGAGCGCTCGCCCGCTGCATGCTGCTGGCGGGTGTAGGGGACGGAGGTCTCGTCGCGCAGCCGCTCGTAGTCGTTGCCAAACCAGGCCCCGCAGTTCTGCGGGCCGGGGAGATGCTCCGCGAAACTGGTATAGGCCCGCTGGTGTTTCATGAGCCCCTTGGAGGACGCGCTGTAGTCCTTGACCTCCTTGGAATGGCACCTGCCGCAGGTATCCCGGGCGATGTTCGGTGAGTAGGCAAGGGTCTTCGGATCCCTGTCGTGGTAGTGCAGCCCCAGGACCTTTTTGATCTCGTTCTTTTGGAGCAGCTCCTTGTCCCCCCTGGGGATCATCGCCGTCATGGGGCTCCCTCCCTTGTTCGGGACAAGCGGAGTCAGTCCGATGTCGCTTCGGAAAACCGCTTCACCTTTCACCTTCTTGCCTGCAGCGCTGACAAAGGGCCGCAGCAGCCCAAGGTGGGCCGCCTCCTTTTCCATGGAAGCGGCATCTCCCTGGTGACAATCGGTGCAGGAGGGCGCCCCGCCCATGCCGACCTCCCGGTCGACCGCAGAGGGGTCGAGGTACATCGATTCGACGCCCAGTGACTTCATCTTGTCCCGGTCGCCATGGCACTTCACGCAGCCCGATGCTGCGTCATAGGCCAGGGAGCTCCCGGCCGCCAGTAATAGAGCCAGCACCGCTGTTCCCGCAAATCCGAATTTCATTTGGCATCCTCCGTGTAAGCCTTTGGTGACAACTTTCCCGCTTGAGGCACCGCACGAAGCGTGCCGCCCCTGCTGGCGTTACGGCAACCAGGCGATCTCGCCTGCTTCCCTCTCTTTCATTGACCGTCGCCCCCGGAAAGGGTAGAGTGCGACACGGTGCAAATTGCACCCGGCGCAGGTGCATCCCGCAGCGGCGGGTTGCAACATGGCACCCTTCGGGAGATTACATGAGACGGCTCAAGATCGGCCAGAAGCTCCTTGCCACCCTCCTTGCCCTTACCCTCTTCTCGCTGCTCACCTTCTACCTGCTGATCATCGGTTCCACGGAAAAGATCCTGAGGGAGAACGCTACGCGCCAGGTGCGCCAGCTGGCAGCCAAGTCGACCCAGGAGCTGCAGAGCCTGGCGGAAAATTCCTCCAGGACCCTGCTTGCAGCGACAGCCGCCCCGGACTTGGGTCGGTTCCTGCGCGCCCTGGAATCGCGCGACCCTCGCCGCATGGAGCCGGCCCTTTCCCGCCTGGAACTCACCTTTCTCGATTTCCAGAAGCTCGACAAGAGTCTGCAGGCGATCCGGTTCGTCGACAGCGAGGGAAACGTGCTGGTAAAGGTTCGCGAGGGGGAGATCCTCCCGCGCAAGCCGGCCTCGCAGGGTTCGGCGCTCGGAGCAGTCCACTCCCTCAGGGGACGTGAGTTCTTCACGGGCGCCCTAGCGCTCCCGAAGGGCAGCGTGGCCGTATCCAACATGGAACGGGGGAGGGTGGAGGAGGAGGAGAAGTGGTGCCCGGCGCTGGTGCGCTTCTCCACGCCGGTCTTTTTCGACGAGGGGAGGCTTGCAGGGCTGGTAATCATCAACGTCTGGGCCGAGACTGCCGGTTCCACGATCAATCGACTCCTTTCAGCCGAGGAGGGTAGCGCTTTCCTGGTGGAACGAAACCCGGCCAGCCCCGAACGCCACGGCATCTATCTCTTCCACCAGAATGAGGCCTGCCAATTCGGCAACCAGACCGGGACCGAGATCAAGGTGTTCCAGGACTTTCCCCCGTCCGTCACCTCTTCATGGATGAAAGAGCAGGAGGGGGTCGCGATCGACCCGCGCAGCGGCGACATCTTGGCGCACCGCTTCTATTCCCCCTTCGGCAGCGATACCCGGGGATGGGTGTTGGTGGTCAAGGCAAGCCGGTCCTTCTTCCTCTCCCCCCTGGCCACCATCCGGGAGCAGATCACCCTCTGGGGGGTAGTGGTGGTTGCGCTCGCCGTAGGGGCGGCGCTTTTCTTCGCCCGCTCCCTCACCAAGCCGATCCGCGCGGTTGTCGAGGGAACCGAGCGGATCGGCCGCGACCTCTCCCGGCGCATTGATCTCGACTCCCGAGACGAACTGGGGAGCCTTGCCTCGGGCATCAACGAGCTGGCCGCGACGCTGGAAAAGAACCTGGACGAGCGGCAAAAGGTCGAGGAGAAGATCCGCCATGCCGACAAGCTCGCCTCGATCGGCGAGATGGCCGCAGGTCTGGCCCACGAGTTGAACACCCCCCTTAGCAACATCAACGCCCTGGCCACCCTGGCCAGAAAAGAGGTGGAACGCGGGGAGTGCGACCGTCGGACCATTGCCCGGGACCTGGCGGACATCTCCAGCCAGACTGCAAGGTGCAGCGGCATCGTCTCGGGTCTTTTGAGCTTTGCCCGGCGCCAGGAACCCTGCATCACCTGCCTCGACACGGTGCGCGTCGTCCAGGACGCCCTCGCGCTGGTGGGGATCAAGGCAAAGCAGAAAGGGGTCTCTCTTCGTTTTTTCGAAACGGAGCCGGTCCTGGCGCGGGGCGACGAGCAGCAGCTCCTTCAGGTCTTCATCAACCTGCTGGTAAACGCCATCGACGCAGTGGATCCCGGTAAGGGGATCGTGGCGGTCGAGACGGCGCGCGGGGACGGGAGCGTCCGCATCCGCTTCATCGATAACGGCGCAGGAATCGCTGCCGAGCAGATGGGGAAGATATTCGACCCCTTCTATACCACCAAGGAGGTGGGAGCGGGGACCGGCCTGGGACTGTCGGTAAGCTACGGGATACTGGCGGCGCTGGGGGGCGAGATCGGCGTGCAGCCGGCGCCAAACGGAGGGAGCATCTTCACGGTGACGATTCCTGAAGGGAGTGGACAATGATCAGAGTTATCGTGGCAGAGGACGATCCGTTGGCGGCCAGCATCTTCCGCCGGATGCTGGGCCCCGAGTTCCAGGTTGCCAGCTTTGGCAACGGCGAAGAAGCGCTCCTCTACTTCACCGCCCGTGGTGCGGACATCATCCTCACCGATCTGCGGATGCCGCGCATGGGCGGGCTGGAACTTCTGGCGAAGGTGAAGCAGATCAATTCCGACACCATCGTCTTCATAATCACCGGCTATTCCCTGGTGGAGGACGCGGTCAAGGCGATCAAGCAGGGGGCCTACGACTACATCGCCAAACCGTTCGACCCGGATGACGTGCTGACCCGGATAAACAGAGCCCTACGTGAGCGCAGCATGGAGGAGAAGCTACAGGTCTACGAGAGGGAAAGAGAAATCGGGGCGGCCGACCGGCTCCCGGTGACCGGGGATCCGGCTTTGCTGCAGGTGCTGGAGCTGGCCCGCAAGGTCGCCCGCACGGACAGCACCGTCCTGATCCAGGGGGAGACCGGCACGGGGAAGGAACTGGTGGCGCGGATGCTCCACAACTGGAGCCCTCGCCGCGAGCAGCCATTCGTGCCGGTCAACTGCGCCGCGCTGTCCGAGGGGGTGCTGGAGAGTGAGCTCTTCGGCCATGAGAGGGGAGCCTTTACCGGGGCGGTGGCCCGAAGGGCCGGGTACTTCGAGCTGGCCCACCGGGGCACCATCCTCCTGGACGAGATCGGCGCCACCACCCCCAGATTTCAGGTGAAGCTCCTGCGGGTCCTACAGGACCGGCTGGTGCACCGCGTCGGAAGCTCCGCGCCGATCCCGGTCGACAGCCGGGTCATCGCCTGCACTAACCAGGACCTGGAAAAGGACGCCCGAGACGAGCGGTTCAGGAGCGACCTCTATTACCGTCTCAGCGTGGTCACGCTAACGGTCCCCCCACTGAGGGAGCGCAGGGGTGACATTACCCTCCTTGCGGATCACTTTATCGCACGCTACCGTGCCATAAACCCGCGCGTACTCGGTGTTACCCCGGAAGCACTGGACCGGCTCCGCGCCTACCGCTTCCCCGGCAACGTACGTGAGCTGGAGAACATCATCGAGCGGGCCATGATCCTGGAAAGCTCCGACCGTCTCACCCCCGCATCGGTGCTGGTAAGCGGAGGAGACGAGTGCTCCACCGGCGCGGCAGCCCCCCGCGAGGGCGTGGGTGCTTTCAGCATCGATGTGGCCGAGCGGGACCATATCGTGCGCATCCTGGCCCAGTGCAACGGCAGGAAGATGGAAGCTGCGCGCCTTCTCGGCATCAACAAGACGACCCTCTGGCGCAAGATGAAAAGATTCGGGATGGGATAGACCCGGCACCCCCTTTTTATGCCTACAGCGGATCTTATCAAGGGCTTTGTGAACAGATCACGTTTCTACTGCCTCGCGCCGGGAAGGCTGCTTATCGAAAACCTCCCACAGGTTCAGGCACAGCTCCGGGAAGATGGCACTGGAAAGGACCTCATCCCAACCAAACACATCAGCGATACCGTAGCGCCCATCTGCTAAGGTAAAGCGCTCGACTATTTCCTCTGCAGGGTACACTATCAGATATTCCCGCACGCCGAACCGCTCATAGAGATCCCTTTTTTCCCTTTTGTCTTTTAAAGCTGTCGAGGGGGATAGGATCTCGACCACCAAATCGGGCGCCCCTTGGACGTTTTTCTCGGTGGTTTTGTTCTTATCACAGACAATTAGAAGATCAGGCTGAACTATATTCCGCTCATCTAAAACTACATCGGTCGGGGCTTGAAAAGGCTCACAATTTTTTCCCTTTAAAAACTGAGTGAACAAGGAGATGAGAAACCGACTGATTCTTTGGTGCCGAATAGACGGGGCCGGAGTCATTGCGTACGCTTCTCCATCAATAATCTCCCACCGCTCGTCCTCCGGCCAGCGCAAGTAGTCACTGTAGGTGAAGCCATTACCTGTTTTTTCTGCCGTTGGCCCCATGGTTTCCTCCCTAGATCCAAAGCGTTGCCCACCTTTCTCTGCCTTATACCACGGATTCGGTCCTAAGAGAGAAAATAAAAGGCGATCCGGATCTACCCCGTCTTCCGATCCAGGCTTCTTCGGATACATGCTGCTCCCTGATCTCCGCGCTCTCGTCATTTCGAGAAGTCAATATACGAAGCACGGCCGAAGAGAAGCCTGCACACCGACGCAGTTTTCGGTTTGGTTTTGGGATGTGAAGTTTTGTATAATAGATTTAATGGGTGTGTCCGGCTCATTGGAGCGGAGTCTAGGCAGAAGTAGGTGAGGAGGTGCACCATGTTTGAAATTATGCCTGTTACAATAAGAGTCATGCTTATCGGCAGCTTGCTGGCGATACTGTCAGCGTGCGCGGTTACCACGAGATCTACGGAAGGCACATCGGAGACCTTCGCCAATACTTCCGACGCTACGACCGACCTGACTCTCAGCACCAGTCCACGCGATAAAGACAGCGATGCCGATGCGCGGAACGTCAAGCAGTTCGCCTCGGTAAACCTGGACCGGCTGCAACAAGATATGGCGCGGGGCGGCGGCGAACACCTGACGGCGTTTGCCCATCTTCTCGGTATCAAGGAGACTCATCAGCCGGAATTCTTTAGAGTTACCAAACAGAACTATCCCAAGTTGTTTGGTTCCGAACCGACGACCGCCGAGGATATGCTTGCCAGACTCAACACCGAACTGGATGCCTATCCGACCTGGCGTCAGTAGGACCTGCCGTTCGGAAGATTGGTACCTCTGTGCAGTCCCAGGTTCGCCTAAGGTAGCGGCGGCGGGTTATGAAACCATGCAATAGGTGAGGTGCCGCATGATCTTCCGTTTGCTGCTGCGATCACCTGCCGCAAGCCTTAGGAGGCATTGCCGGGGGGCGGGCCGGTCCGTCTCCCGGCTGCGTACTCTATTGCTCCTGATGTCCCTGGCAGCATGCCTCTGGTATCCATCCCCGGTCGCAGCGGATGACGGCGGCTATCTAGCCCAGCTTTTGGAGCGTGCAGAGCGGGAACGACTGGCTGAACGCCCCGAATGGCACGCTTTGCTGCATTACCAACCGTCACGACTGCCGGAAGGTGTGGTCAGCGAGGTCGATGCCGACGGGTTTTTTCTGTCCCGCGCCGGCAAAGGCAACCCGCGGGACGAGTTGAACGCCACCTTGCAGGCTTTCTTCCACCCCGGTGCCCCCGATCCCGACGACACTCCCCGGTGCCGGTTCCCCGCGCGCTATCACTGGCTGAAAGAGGTCCTGGAATTCGATCAGGACCGGCTTCCCCGGGTTCCCTGCCCGCGGTTGGAACGATTGCTTCAGGAGATGAAGCCGGGTCGGATCACCCTGGTTTTCCCGTCCGCCTACCTGAACAACCCCGCCTCCATGTTCGGTCACACCCTGTTGCGCGTCGACCGGCACGGGGAGAGCAAAGAGACTCAACTGCTCGCCTACACCATCAATTACGCTGCCGACACTCAGCAGCAACGGGGGGCTCTCTACGCCTTCAACGGTCTCTTCGGCAGGTATCAGGGGAGGTTCTCAGTGGCGCCCTATTACGCCGCGGTCAAAACCTACGGTGATATAGAAAACCGCGACATCTGGGAATACGGCATGAACCTGGGCACGGAGGAAGTCGCTCAACTGCTGCGGCACGTCTGGGAGCTGCGTTCGGCCCGTTTCGATTACTTTTTCATCGACGAGAACTGCTCCTACCATCTCCTTTCCCTGCTGGAGGTCGCCCGTCCCGCCATTCGGCTCGGCGACCGTTTCAAGTGGTGGGCCATCCCCAGCGAAACGGTCCGTGCGGTGGCTGAAGCCGGGCTGATCGACGAAATTCGCTTCCGTCCCGCCCGTAACACGCTCCTTCAGGAGCGGATGCGGCTCATGGAGAGCAGCCTGCAGGATCTTGCCAAGGGCGTCTCTCTGGGTGAAGTGGCGGCCGACTCCGACTCCTTGCGGCGGCTCGACCCGTTGCAACAGGCCCGGGTGCTGGAGCTTTCTCTCGATTACCTCGCCTACCGCAATTCACCGAGGTTCGGGGCCAAGGAACAAGACCCGCGCCAGGTGTCGGAGCTGTTGCTGGCCCGGAGCCGGCTGGAGGTGCCGGATCAGACGCCGTCCATGACTGCACCCGAGGTCTGGCCGGGTGACGGGCATAAACCGGCCCGAGCCCGTGTCGCCTACGGCATCGAGGAGCGGCGGCAATTCGTTGAGCTTGCGGCAAGCCCGGCCTATCACGACATCCTCGACCCGGAGGGAGGATACACCCCCGGCGCCAGGATAACACTGTTCAGGGGGGCGGTGCGCTACTATCCGGAAGCCGATAAAGCAGAACTGGAGCAGCTTGATCTGATCGAGCTCATGTCGTTATCGTCCTGGAACCGGTTCATGCATCCGGTATCCTGGAAGGTTGCACTGGGAGTCGCGCGAAAACACCCCGCCGTTTCAGACAGCCTGCTGCTTGGGAAGTTCAGCGGTGGCGCAGGCATAAGTCACGATTTATCCAGGCACACCTCGGCCTATGCTTTTGCCGAAGGGGCCCTGGAGCTGAGCGACCGGTTTGATTTCTTTGCCGCGCCGGGTCTGGGACCGCGGGTCGGCATCCTGCACGATGTCTCGGAACGCTGGCGGATCGGCGCCTCTTTCCTGTGGCAGCTTTTTTTCCTGAAGGAGCGGCGCAGCGACTACGAAGCGGGCATCGGAAATCGCTACACCCTGAACGCTCAAAACGTGGCGGGGCTCGATCTGGAGTGGAAACGCGAGTTCGGAAACAGCTTTCCCGGCGTGAAGCTGTATTGGCAGCATCATTTTTAATCATCAGCTTGTACCGTCGGTGCGTAATCTCCTAGACTTTCCGCTTGACATTTTAAGTCTCCCCGTGTTTTCATTCCGGCATGTCTATTCCGGGTCATTGCCATAAATCCGCCTCCCAGATGCCGGCTCTCAGGGCCATCGCCCTGGTGCAGCTTATAGTAATGGTGGTTCTCGCATTGCCGCTCTGCTGTTCTGCCATGGGGCCGGAGCAGAGTGAATCGGGCCTCAAGGTTGCTGCGGGAGCGGTCGATGGTGGTCACGATACGTCTCCATGCTGCCCCGACGAAGACGGACCCAAATCCGATAACTGCTCGGCCTGCAGCTATTGCTCAACCTACACATCTTTAATCCCCCTGTTCTGCCTGAGGTATGCCCCCTACGAGGCACAGCTCGTGTCACGAAACGGCAGCACCAATCTTGCTGAAGTCCACATCCCCATTTTTGTCCCCCCGCAAAATCACGCCTAATCACGTCTTCAGCACCTGTAATCCAATACACTAGGCACCATTGTGTGCGCTCAGGCGAACGTTCGTCGTTCCTGTAGTACATTGATGGATCAACTGCTTTGCCAGCAGCATTTTTCAGCTGTTCACCCGATACAGGGAGCCATGACGCCATCTCGTCCGCCGGATCCCGTGTCATGGACGCGTATGCGCTGCTCCTTCAGGCGCATTAGGTGAATAGTTGCGACACGGGAGTTATCATGAGAATCAGCACGTTACAGGCATTGACAGTAGCTGCGATCTGCATGCTGCCAACAGCGGTCATCGCGGCGGATCCGGGCAGGGAGCCCCTTACCCTCGCCCGAGTAATAGAACTCTCCTCGGCCAGCGCGCCTGATGTGCGCCTTGCGCTTATCCGCGTTGCTGAAGGAGAGGCAAACCTTGCAGGGGCCCGAGTCCGCACCTTGGAAAACCCGAAGTTGGAGCTGAATGCGGGGCCACGTACCGGCACCGAGAACAGCATCGACGCCGAGGTAGGCATTGAGATACCTATCGAACTCGGCAGCCGCCGAAGCAAGCGGGTTGCGTTGGCCCAGGCCGGCATCCGGCGTGAAAAACAGGCAACCGAAGATGTGCGTCGGCAGGCTGTGACCGCTGCAGTCGGCGCCTATTACCGGGTGCTGCAGGCAGAGGAACAACTCGGTTTGGCTGAAGGGCGCAAAAAACTCGCGCAGGAGTTGCTGCGCACTGCCAAAGAGCGACATGTTGCAGGTGATGTCGCCAAATTCGAGGTGAACCTGGCCCTTACCGAAGCTGCACGTGCGGAGAGCGAGGTTTCTTCCGCACAAGGGGGTATCGCCTCGAAGAGGTCGGCACTGGCCCGAGCCCTGGGGCTGCCGTCCGCAGCAGATCTGCAGGTTACCGGCAGCATCAAGGAGCGGAGCTTCTTTGACGCCATCGGTTCCGCTCCGGGTCCGGCGAAACGTGCGGACCTCCGGACGGCGCTGGCTGACGTCGAAGCCGCCCGCGCCGCGATCTCCCTGGCTGAAGCCGACAGGCTTCCCGATGTCGCCCTGCGGATCAGCTATAAACGCGAAGGCGACGACAACGTCGCCCTGGGGGGGGTCAGCGTCAGCCTCCCCTTCCTGAACCCGCGCCAGGCGCAGGTTCAGGTGGCGCGGCTGCAGCAGCAACGGGCGCAACTGGCGGCCGAAATCGGTCAGGCTGCCATCGCGGCAGAAATGGAAGGGGCCCGCTACGCCTATGCGGCTGCGGTCCAGGCCGTGCGCCGCATGGAGGCGGACGGGCTCGTCCTGCAGCAGGAAAACGAGTCCCTGGCCCAGGAAAGTTACAGAACCGGCAAGATCAACCTCCCCACCTTGCTCCAGTTGCGGCGCGAGGCGCTGGAAACACGGCGGGAGTACCTGGAATTGTTATCGGCAGCCGCTGAAGCCGGTGTCGAGTTGGCCTCGGCCAGCGGCCTTTGGACCACGGCAGACTGACCCAACACTAAAAAGGAGAAACATCATGCGTCGTTCCATCCTGCTCTCTCTCACCCTGCTCTTTTCCCTCACCTTTTCCGCCTTCGGGGCCGAGTCCGCCAAAAAGGACGCTCACGGCGCCAAAGACGCCAAGCCCGGTTCCTACGAGGACTGGTGCGGCGAGCACGGAGTTCCCGAATCCCAGGACACCCGTTGCGACAAGTCCCTCATCCCCGCCTTCAAGGCGACCGGCGACTGGGACGAGAAGCACGGACTGCCCAAGTCCCAGTGCAAGAAGTGCAACCCGAAGCTTAAGATCGTTCGCCCACCCAAAGGGAGCAAGTGACATGCGCAGGATTCTCACACTGGTCACACTGGTAACGCTTGCCGCGGCCCCGGGGTGCGGCAAGAAGGATGAAACCAAGGCCCCCGCGGCAGCTGACCAGTCGGCTGCCAAGACCAAGGAAGCCCGGGAAGCGGCCGGGCTTTGCCAGGAGCACGGCGTGCTGCAGGCCCTTTGCACCAAGTGCAACCCGAAGCTCGCCCCCGTCTTCCAGGCCAAGGGGGACTGGTGCGCCGAGCACGGTTTCCCGATGTCGGTCTGCCCGATCCATTTCCCGGAGCGGGGCGGCAAGCCGGCAGTGGACGTTTCGGCCGACGACGCCCCGGCGGACGGGACCAGGATAATCCTGAAAGGGAAGGACACGGCCCGCCTGGCCGGGATAGAGACCACCCGGGCCGTCGCCGGCCGGGGCAGGGCTGAAATCGTAGCTCCGGTTACCATCGGCTACGATGCCGCCAGGGTCGCACAGGTAAGCGCCCGCGCCCCCGGAGTGGTCAAACAGGTATCGGGGGAGATCGGTGCCTGGGTATCGGCGGGTGCCACACTCGCCGTTATAGAGAGTGCAGCGGTAAGCGGCGATCAGTCGAGGATGGCTGCGGCCCGCTCCCGGGTGCAGACGGCGGAGGCGAACTATCGTCGCGAGGCTGACTTGGAGAAAAAGGGCATCTCCGCCAAAAAGGAGGTGCAGGCCGCACAGCAGTCGCTGCGCGAGGCGAGTGCCGAATCGGAGGCGCTGCAGGCATCGCTGCGCGGAGTAGGCGCTACCGGCAGCGGGGGGCGTTACAGCGTGAAAGCACCCGTTTCCGGGACGGTTACCCAGCGCACCGTCTCGCTGGCCGCCTACGTCGATTCCAACGCGCCGCTCTTCGAAATCGTGGATACCTCGACCATGTGGGGCGAGGTGGCCATCCCTGAGGCGGATCTCGGCAACGTGAAAAAAGGGATGCCGGTGGTCATCGTCATGGATGCTCTGGGCGGTCGCGAGTTCCGCGGCAGCATCGCGAGCATCGCACCCATCATAGATCCTCAGACTCGAACGGCAAGGGCACGCGTCAGGCTCCCCAACGCAGGCGGCGTGCTGCGGGCCAACATGTACGGCCAGGCCCGCATAGCGGTGGGAGAGGCACGGAGCTCAACTGTCGTGCCGCAGGGGGCCATACAGCGGGCCAAGTCCGTGAAACTCGCCTTTGTCCGCCTGAAGCCGGACGAGTTCGAAGCCAGACGCGTGCAGGTTGCATCGAGCAGCGGCGGCAACATGGTGGAGCTCGCCTCCGGGGTCGAGGTGGGCGAAGAGATCGTCGTCGCCGGAAGTTTCCTGCTCAAGACGGAAACGCTCAAGGACTCCATCGGTGCCGGCTGCTGTGAAGTTGACGCGGAGAGTAAATAGGGGGAGCAATGCTGAACAAGGTAATCCATCTGTCCCTCAACCACAGGCTCCTGGTCATTGTCGCCTGGTGCTTCATCGCCGTCCTTGGCGCCGTCGCTTTCCTGCGGCTGCCGCTCGACGCCTTCCCCGACACTACGCCGGTCCAGGTGCAGGTGAACACGACGGCACCGGCTCTCTCCCCGCTTGAGATCGAGCGCCAGATTTCGGCGCCGCTGGAGCAGGCTATTTCCGGCTTGCCCAAGCTGAAGGAGGTGCGTTCCGCCTCCAGGTTCGGCATGTCCCAGGTGACCGTGATTTTTGAAGACGGCACCGACATCTACCTCTCCCGCCAGGTCGTAATGGAGCGGGTGCAGGGGGTAGCGCTGCCCGAGGGCATTGAGAAGCCGCAGTTGGGCCCGGTCGCCACGGGGCTTGGCGAGGTGTTCCATTACCTGCTCACGGCCAAGGAGATGTCGCTTGCCGAGCTCCGCACGCTGCACGACTGGGTGGTGAAGCCCCAGATGCGCTCGGTGCCGGGAGTGGCCGAGGTGAACACCTGGGGTGGCGACGAGCGTCGCGTCGAGATAATGGTCGATCCTGAGGAGCTGGGCAAGCGCGGACTCACCATGGACCACCTCATCGAGGCCGTGGAGCGTAACAACGCAAACGTGGGAGGCGGCACCATCGACCGTGCAGGCGAGTCGACCGTCGTGCAGGGAGTTGGCATCGTCGGCTCCCTGCAGGATATCGAATCGATCGTGATCATAGCGAAGGACGGGATTCCGGTCCGGGTGGCGGACGTCGCCCGCGTGGTGGAAGGGCGAGAGATCCGCCGCGGCGCGGTCACGGCCGACGGCAAGGGCGAGGCGGTGCTCGGCCTGGGCTTCATGCTGATGGGCGAGAACAGCCACGACGTCACCACCAGGCTCAAAGCCCGTCTTGAGGAGGTCAAAAAAACCCTCCCCAAGGGTGTGCAGGTAGCCACTGCCTACGACCGGACCTCGCTGGTGGACAAGGTCCTGCACACGGTAGAGAAGAACCTTATCGAAGGCGCTCTGCTGGTCATCGCCGTCATCTTCATATTCCTGGGGAACCTGCGCGCCGGACTCATAGTGGCCCTGGCCATTCCGCTCTCCATGCTCTTCGCCTTCGACCTTATGCTTCGTTTCGGCATCGCCGGCAGCCTGATGAGTCTGGGTGCCATCGACTTCGGCCTGGTAGTGGACAGTTCCGTCATCATGATCGAGAACTCGGTGCGCCGCCTCTCCGAGGAGGGAGAGGAGCGCAGCGTGATCGAAGTGGTGCGCGACGCGGCCATCGAGGTGAGAAAGCCGACCATGTTCGGCGAGCTCATCATCATGATCGTCTACCTGCCGATCCTGGCCCTGGAGGGGATCGAGGGGAAGATGTTCCGCCCCATGGCGCTTACCGTCATCTTCGCCCTGATGGGCTCCATGGCCATGTCCCTGACCTTGATGCCGGTGCTGGCGAGCTTCTGCCTCAAGCGCACAAAGGACGAGAAGGAGCCCTATGTGGTACGCCGGCTCAAAGAGCTGTACCGGCCGGTATTGAGCCTGGCCCTGCGCCAGCGCAAAAAGGTGATCGCAATCGCCCTGGTCTGCCTGGCCGGCGCCGGTTTTCTTGCCACGCGGCTCGGCTCCGAGTTCGTGCCGCGCCTTCTGGAGGGTTCCATCGTAATCAACACGGTGCGCCTGGCCAGCGTCTCACTCGACGAGTCGGTGCGCTACGGCAACCAGTTGGAGAAGGCGCTGCTGGAGAAGTTCCCGGACGAGATCGAGCGGATCTGGACCCGCACCGGGAGCGCGGAAATCGCCACCGACCCCATGGGAGTCGAACTCTCCGACATCTTCCTGACCTTGAAGCCCCGGGAGGGTTGGAAAAAGGCCGAAACCCAAGGCGAACTGGTCGGCGCCATGGAGAAGGAACTGAAGAACATGCCGGGGATGCGGATGATCTTCACCCAACCGATCGAGATGCGGGTCAACGAGATGATCGCCGGGATAAGGTCCGACGTGGGGATCAAGATCTTCGGTGACGATTTCGAGATCCTGAAGGCAAAAGCACAGGAAGTGGAAAAGGCTGTAAAGGCGGTTCCCGGGGCAGCCGACGTAAGCGTCGAGCAGATCACCGGTGCGCCCCTGCTGCAGATAGAGGTCGACCGCAACGCCACGGCGCGCTACGGGATTCCCGCCCGGGAAGTCCTGGAGGTAATCGAGGCACTGGGTGGCCGTGATGTGGGGGTGATGCAGGAGGGTGACCGGCGTTTCCCCATCGCCGTGCGTATCGCCGATAAGTACCGGGTTGAGCCGGAGGAGTTGGGGCGCATACTGGTTACCGCGCAGGGGGGGGAGCGCATCCCGCTCTCGCAGCTCACCAGGATCAAGTCGTCCGAAGGTCCCTCCACCATCAGCCGCGAATGGGGCAAAAGGCGGATCGTGGTACAGACCAACGTGCGCGACCGGGACGTGGGGAGCTTCGTGGCAGAAGTCCGGCAGTCGATCGAGCGTGAGGTCAAGCTCCCCAGCGGTTACTACGTCCGTTACGGCGGACAGTTCGAGAACCTGCAGCGTGCCCAGAAGCGGCTCATGATCGTGGTGCCGGTGGCGCTGGGACTGATCTTCACACTGCTCTATTTCACCTATGGCCGGGTTCTGGATGCCGCCCGGGTCTTCAGCGGGGTTCCTTTCGCGGCGGTTGGCGGCATCGTTGCCCTCTGGTTGCGGGATATCCCCTTCAGCATCTCCGCGGGGGTTGGTTTCGTTGCCCTGTCAGGTGTTTCTGTTCTGGGGGACATGGTGCTGGTCTCCGCGGTGCGGGATCTCCTGGCTAAGGGGGTGCCGCTTCTGGAGGCGATCCAGAAGGCCGCCGAGCAGCGGCTTCGGCCGGTGCTCATGACGGCGCTGGTTGCCAGCTTCGGTTTCATCCCGATGGCGCTCAATACGGGCATTGGCGCCGAGGTGCAGAGGCCGCTCGCCACCGTGGTGATCGGAGGCGTCGTTTCATCGACCCTGCTCACCCTGCTGGTACTTCCCGTGTTGTACGCGGTGTTCGGCAAGGCAACGGAAATATCTACCAGACAAAGTTACTGGTCAAAAAAGGGACCTTCCCCCTTTAGCAAAGGGGGATCGAGGGGGATTTAGTCGGCTCAGGTGGGCAAAATCCCCCCTTGCCCCCCTTTGCAAAGGGGGGTAAAGGCACAGCCTTTGTTTCGGAGATAGTTCCGTAAGGCAAAAGCTGCGGATGGTGAAGAAAATAGTGCCAAGGTGTAGCTTTGGGGCAGGAGTTGGTGCGACGGTTGAGCCGCGAAACGACCCTCACTGAAACTCCCCCTTCCTGAAAAGAACGGCCCTGCATCCCACCGCAGGCAATAGGCGCACTTTTGCACCCACCTGATGTTGCCATGGTAGCGATAATGCATCCACTCCCTATCGGGAAGAGCTTAAGATTTCTTTGCAATTACGGCAACTTTTGCGAAATAGCGTCGGGACTCCGGCTCTGGCGTACCTATTGCTGTATAAAGGTACAAAGTGAAAGGAGCGACCGCATGAAAACCGTGCCTACCATATGGGAGGAGAGGATAGCCTTGCTTCGGAACGGCTTGGTTTTGCCGGCGAGAGGTGGAGTGTTAACAAAAGAGGTGCCAATGGGCTCTAAATCCAGAAGACAGAAGGAACCAGGGAACCTTGGGAAATATTATGGTACAGTCATGCCAATTCTGGTTGGTCTGGTGTCCGTTGCCATTGGCGTTGTGTATTTCTCTCGTCCGTTGTTACCGCTAAGGAGCGAGCCCGCCACCCGGGCGCGGCAGTTCGCGGACAACGGCACCGGCCCAGTGCAGGTAATAAGCGGCGATACAGTGCCGGCGTATCGGCTGCTGGAGTTCAGTGTCGGTCCGCGATTTTCCCGACCAAACCGGGGCATGGGGGGGATCGTTCTCGAGGCTAATCGGGGATCTGTTGCTGCGGGCGAGTAGAATCCTGGACGTTACTTAATATTGACAATGCGGGAGAGGTTCCTTGAGAACATGCCGGTAACCGTAGCGGTGCGTAGTTTCGAGTGCCCTCAATCGTAGAGCGCACGGGTCGCTTCATCAGCCATGGTCGGTGCGAGAAGCGGCTGCCAGACCGGCGCGTCCCACGTTCCAAGCCGGGTGTGCATATCGAAATATCTTTTGGGTATCGGGTGCGTACCTACAATGACATCAACTTCATGGCGTTTTTCAAGATACGCCTTGAATGTGGCAATGCGGGGGCAGGGGGGGTAACCGACGACCATGCCGGTAGCCAGATGGATCACACTCGCGCCGTTTTTGACCATCTCCTCGCCTGCATGCTCGATGTTGCCGCCAGGACATCCCGCACAGGTGGTAAGACCGACCAGCTCGACGCCTGCGTCTGCGTATCTGCTGAAGGCGCCTTCCTTGTTTTTCATTGCCCTGAGGCACTTCCCGCCGGCGCAGCAGCGGTAGCGATCACAAATGATTATGCCGATCCTCGTCTTAGCATGCATGTAAACTCCCTGGACTGGCGTGTTCTTTAAGGGGGTAGGGTTATGAAATGATCTCAGCCGATCGGGGGCTCTTTGCCGGCAACGGTATCCCGGTACTGCTGCACGGCCGCATGCAGTGCAGTCGCCGCCATGTTGGAACAGTGCATTTTTTCCTCGGGCAGACCTTCCAGAGCCGTGGCTATTTTCTGGTCATCGAGGACGAGGACTTCATCGAGGGTCTTGCCCATGACCAACTCCGTAGCTATGGAAGAGGTTGCTATGGCTGCGCCGCACCCTTTGATGAGGAACTTGATGTCGTGAATGACCTCGTCCTCAATCTTGATAAAAAAGACCAGGGCATCGCCACAGGAAGGGTCGCCTGCCTGTACCACGACATTGGCGTCATCCAGGCATCCGACGTTGCGCGGGTTATGGACATGGTCCAGGACTTTTGCAGAATAAAGCTCACTCATTGGGGTTCCTTTCGTGCCGCGTGTCCCGGGAAACGGGATACGCGGCGCTTTGAGAGCGACGCCTGCCCGGCGCTCCGCGCAGGCAGGCAGATGCTTGGTTTACCCGGACGCGACCGGGCTAGTGGGAGCAGCCATCACTGTGACCATGGCCGCCGCAGGTATGGCCCGGGGTATATTCCGGCAGTTCATGCGCCTTGAAAAGGGCCACGTTTTCGGCGACGGTTCCTTCTCGTGCCTGGAAAACGCGGAGCCCCGCACCGTTGAGTTTATGCAGCGCCCCGCCGCCGATGCCGCCAACCACGACGGCATCCACCTGATGGCCGTTGAGCCCCGCTACCGGGTTGCAGGCCCCATGCTCATGGATCCGGTCGCTGTTGTTGATTGACGTTGTCTCGCTGGTTACCGTGTCCACCACGACAAAGCCCGGTGCCGACCCAAAATGCCCATACACCTGACTCTCCAACCCGTGATTTTCCTGAACAGGAAAACAAACCTTCATTGTGTACCTCCCGCTTGCAATGTGAATATGTACAGATAATATTCAAGAATTTGAATATCGAGCTGCAGTGAGACCGGCTGAAATCCAGGTCAGGGCGTGAAGCGTTTTTCCGCTGGCGCTGAAGTTAGCCGGCCGCCCCCGGGGGGCAGGCGTCAAAGAGATCTGCCCATGAGCTCCACTTCCCGCTTAAGAGTTAATAGTGAAGTGCGTCGGCATGCCGGAACCGGCGAAATCGAAGGCGTTACCATGATCCTTCATCATGAGCAGGAAGGCGCTCAGCAGGTACCTTCTCTTAAAACCGGCTTCCAGGTCCATTATTTCCTGCATCTTGTTGCTGTAGAACTATCTCCTCCCTGATCTGCTTGAAAGAGTGGTTCTTGTTCATGGCATCGTATATCCTGGCCTCATTTCCCGCTTCGATTGCGGCACCTGCCAGATACGCCAGATGCAGCGGCGGCCAGTTGCCTACGACCTGCACCCCCCAGTTGTGATACGGGGCCGTTACAAACAAAATTTTGCCCATCCGTTTCTCCCTTCCCAAGTTCCGTTTATCGCCTGCCCAGACGGCTCTTTCCTGCTAAAGGGATGCCGGGCCGGACCCTCCGGTTCTCCCGCAGCGCTTGCGTCCCTGGCACCCTTTGCGACCGCAGCCCGGCATGGCAAAGGCGTTTTCTCCGAGCCGCCCTTCGAGCCACGCCTCGATTACCTCCCGGACGCTGCCCGCGATGAACGAGTGAACCTCGATACCGTAGGCAATGGCCGCGAAGCGCGCCGGCCGCGAAATCGCACCGCAGATCAGCACATTGGCCCGCGCCTCGGCAAGTGAGGCGACCTTTGCCGCGGCCGAACCGGCAGAGAGCACCAGATTCTCCTGCGCTAGGGTCGCGCCGTTCTCCGATACAACCAGCAGTGCCTGTCCAGCCACATCAAAGACGGGGGCAATCCGATCGTGCCATATGGTGAAAACGGTTCTCATGCGGTCACTCCTATACTCGCAGGTGAAACGAAGGGGTTGCCGGCCGCTCCTGCCGCGCATTGCCCCCGTTCCTCTTGAGCAACAGTCGGGCCAAAACTGGCAAAAAGGGGGGGCAGGCATAACCTGCTGTAGTGACGTGGTTCGGGTTCCGGATGACCGAGGGGGTGCGGAGGTGTTTGGTCGCGATACCGCAACCATCTGATGCGGTCGATGGTTGCGGTATCGCTACTTGATGGGGGTTCTGGAAGAACGTCCGTTCTGCTCGGGCAGCGGCAGGCCGAGAATTTTCACCTTGCGGTAAAGCGTGGTCTTGTGGATGCCGAGTTCACGAGCTGCGGCAGCACGGTTGAAGCCGTTTCGCTTCAGCGCGCCAAGAATCGACTGCTGTTCCGCGGCTCGTTTTACCGACTCAATGCCACCGGGTACCACCGCTTGGGACCTGGAACCGGTCAGTTCTCCGGGGAGGTGTTCAGAGCCGATCCATTTTGAGGTACAAAGCACGAAGGCGCGTTCCACCACATTCTCAAGTTCCCGGACATTACCCGGCCAGTCATGGGCCAACAGCAGTGAATAAGCAGCCGGTGTGAATCCCGTCACGTTTTTCTTCTGCAGGTGGTTGAAGCGCTCGACAAAGTGTTCCGCCAGGAGCGGGATGTCCTCCTTGCGCCTTCGCAGGGGAGGGAGCTCCAAAGAGATGACGTTCATCCTGTAATAGAGATCCTGACGGAACTCCCCCGTTTTTACCATGGCGGCCAGATCGCGGTTTGTCGCCACCAGGATCCGGGCCTTGGACTTTTCCGATCGTGTCGCGCCCAGCGGTTCATAGGTATGCTCCTGAAGCACACGCAGAAGTCTCACCTGAAGCGCCGGGCTCATTTCGCCCACTTCATCCAGAAAAAGGGTCCCGTCACCGGCCAGCGCGAATCGGCCGGCTTTGTCCCGAACCGCGCCGGTAAAGGCTCCCTTTTTGTACCCGAACAACTCTGACTCGAGCAGCGCATCGGGCAGGGCACCGCAGTTGACCGCCACAAAGGGTTTTTGCAAACGCGGGCCCATGCCGTGAATGGCCCTGGCCAGAAGCTCCTTGCCGGTTCCGGTTTCACCTTGTATGAGCACAGTAGTCGAACTGGCAGCAAGCGAGGGGACCATCTCGAAAACGGGCCGCATCGCCTGAGAGTGGCTGATGAAATCACCGATCCGAAGACGTCCTTGCAGTTCCTTTTGCAAAGCCGCAATCTCGCTCAAATCACGGAAGGTCTCAGCCCCACCGATGACCTTTCCGCCTTCGTCATACAGCACGGCGGTAGAGACGCTGATGGGGATACGGTCCCCATTGGCGTCAATGATATACCCGGACTTGTTGATGATCGGTTTTCCGCTCTTCTGAGTCCGTTGCAGGGGACACTCCGCCTCGCACATGCTCGATTTGAACACCTCGGAACAGAGGCGGCCCAACGCTTCCTTCCGGGGTATGCCGGTGATCTCTTCGGCCGCCCGGTTGAAGGAGGAGACGCGCCATTGCGGATCGACCGTGAACACGCCGTCCGAGATGCTTTCAAGAATGGCGCCGGTCAGGGCGGAAAATGCGTAGTCCCTTTTTTTACCAACCATGTAGTGTCCCGCCGCTATCAGAGATCGGTGCCCCGGAAAGGTTGATCCGTCGAATTGCCCCCGGACGACCGCTACCCAATCTCACGCAACCGCTTCCCTGCGCAGATCGCGGTGCAATACCAAAACGATGCTGCCATCCCGTAGATCAGGTTCAGGCCGACTACCACCAGCGGCGTTACGGCGCCGAAGCCAAGGCCGAGCATCCCCTTCCCCATGGAAGGGAGCACCATGAAGAGCATCATGGCCGATGGCAGCAGGCTGAAGAGAGCGCCTCGCAGCAGGTAGCGCTCGTTCCAAAGCGGCAGCAGGAGGAGCAACATCCAGAGCCCACCCCACACCATGCGCTGATACAACCAGGGCGCATTGAATTCCGGCTTCATGGCCAGCCCGATCAGGTCGCTGATGCCGATCTTGCCCATGGCCCAGATATTGATGCTGTCGACCAAACCGCCGACGGCTCCACCTGCAAACGCTGCGCTTATCTTTCTGATCATGGCAATAGTCTCTTTCTCTCTGGGAATGGGCAGGCATCTCATCCTGCATCTGGAGTGCTCTATAACGCCGACCCGGCGTCATCAGAACCTTCAGCCAGCACCGGAAGATGCAGGGGGGCAGGAACTCCCTGCGGATGAAAAGGTCGACAGTTTCCTTTCAACCTCGCCGGAGCCGCAGGCCGGGCACTCCGGTTGACACGCTGTGGCGGATTTATGCAGTTTCTCGAATCTGTTGCCACAGGTTACGCAGACGTAGTCGAAAACGGGCATGGCTTTATCCTCCACTGATATATTCGGAATATTGAATACACTAGCGGCTTTATTTGCTCCTGTCAATACTGAAGGAAGGCCGCACGGCTAAATATTTGTAGCCCTTCTCGCTGAAAGGGATGGAAGTGGAAAAAAGGGGTCGTCTCCTCTGAGACAACCCCTCGATATCGTGTCCGGACTTATGTTGACAGATCAAAGGTTACGCAGGTCATCAATGGAACTGTTCTTTTACCTCTTCAGCCGACGAAGAGAAAGCTGACGCCTTTTCTTCGGCGTATTCGCGTCCCTTCTGCAGATTCCTGTTCAGCTTGTCTTGAGCTTCCACAGTCATCCCCTTCATTTTGGAGATGGCGTCGCCTGTAACATCCGACACTTTTTCTCTCATCTCGTGCCCCGTCTTAGGGGCATAAAGGAGGGCAAGGCCTGCTCCGACCAATGCCCCAGCGGAAAAGCTCACCACCTCAGCCGTCGTGCTCGCATGTCTTCTCATGGCGTTCTCCCCTGGCGATGCTTTCCATCGCCGTATCTTCGGCATCTTGACCACTGCCAGTCAATGGAGGGCCGATCCGGCTCTCCATCAGACCCTGTGTTCTTTATGGCCGTACCAATAGTTACCCAGCGCCGCGCCGATGGCTGTCGCCAACCCGCGCCATGCCGCCTTGCTCCCCGGTCGAGTCGTACCGCTTTTTTCCGAGGCCCGGGCGCCGCTCAGAAATGCCTTCGCCGCAGTAGCGGCCAAGGCCATCCCGGATACAGCAGGTTTCCTGGCAGGTATTTCCTTTCCCGCATTCGGTTTTCGCGATAACATCCAGAGTGCGGTTGCCCCCACCGCCTTTGCTGCAGTACCAGCCTCATACCTCTCTGGTACGACCGGCTTTTTAGGCGTTATTTTGCTGCGGACCTTCCTGTTACTGATCAGCATCAACAGCGCGCCGGCCCCGAGCACCGACGCCTGCACCGACCTGCGCTGGGCGAACTCCAGCAACTTAGCGGTACCTTGCCATGCGAGACGCTTTGCCTTGCGGCTCCCCCGTTGGCGCAAATAGCGGGGGGAGAGTCTTTGCTCAAGGGACTGCACGGTCTCGGTTATATCGCTCTCCGTATGCCGGATTTGCTCGCGAAGCCTGTCCGCCGTGGACTGCTGCTCGTTAATCTTAATGATTTCGCCCATTTTGCCGTCTCCTTCAGACTTTCCGTCGTTTGTACGGGTTTCTTTTCCATCTGAGCCAGGTCTTTGCGCCCTTTCTGGACCAGAGCGAATCCGATTCCGATAAATGCTATGGCAACCAGCAGCGCAGCGCCCCACGCCGGCATGAATGTCGCCAACCCTAGAACTATCGCCGCCAGCAACAAAAGAGAGCCGAAATAGATCAGGACTCCGCCTGCGCCGATAGCGACCGCGTCTTTGGCAACCTTCGCCATCTTCTCCTTCATCTCAGCCGTGAAGAGCTCCAGCTCTTGCCGTAGAAGCGCTCGCAATTCCTGTGTCAATTCAGAAAACAGTTCGCCGATTGATCTTTCTCTTTTTTCTGGCATGGCAGCCTCCTTTTCCACCTGGAGCAGGTCGATGCACTCACTCTTAAGTATTGGCACTCCTTAATGTTATGGGATTTCGCCGTGCATGGCAAGGACTCTTTGAAGAGGTCGGGGAACCGCCGGCTGTACAGTCGGTACCGCCTTCCGATGCAGCCGATCAACTTCAGTTGAGGAGACCGGCCGCTCCAGGAAGGGGGACTGTTCTGCCGCGCCGGGGAGTGAGGGGCTACGGAAGGGTTGCTCCGGGGCGGGTTGCTGGCGGCCCTCGCTTCTGGACATTTGGCGGATATACGCCTACCATTGATTTGTCCGTTTGCCCAGATCCCCGACTCTTGACCCTGCTGCCTCTTTTTCATATTGAGGGGGTCGGCAATGGTAGTTCCACGAAGCTCTGCCACGAGAACCTAGCTAATGAGAAACCTCGCCAACCTGTTCCTTATCCTGTTTGTTGCTGATGGGGCAGTTTCCCTGCTTGACGTTCTGGTATCCCTCGTTTCCCCGGTAGCGGCCCTGGGTCAGGTACGGGTTTTCCTGGCCGACGTCGTACTTGTCCTGGCATTCACCATTTTTCAAGGCCTCGCGATCGACCAACGACTGCCGAAACGTGTCTTTGTTCCACTGACTCTGTTCGTCTGTTTGGTCCCCATATCGGTGCTGATTTTCCCCTCTCTTTCGGGCAATTCGAGCTACGGGCTGCTTGCGGCGTCCGGACAGCTTCTTCTTTGCATGCTCCCCGTCTATCATCTTCAACAGACGAACCAGAGCGGCTTCCTGATGCCAAAGGCTATGTTCGATGGCCCTTTTTTCAGCCTCAGGAATACCCTGGTCTTTTCGGCTATCACCGTTTTCGTGGTTCCCTTGGTGTCGGTGCTGCTCCTGTTTTCCACGGCCAACTCGTTCATGCACAAGAACACCGCCGGATTCATGCGTCTTGCGCCCGACGGCATCTACATGACCGAGAAGGTATACAGGCGCGATAGCAAGACGATCCGGTTGATCGGCATGATCCATATGGGAGACAAGCAATACTACGATGGACTGGCTGGATCGGTGGCTCCAGGCCGCACCATAATCCTTGCGGAAGGGGTGTCGGACACCAGGAAAATGCTGCGCAACAGACTGGACTACGGGAACTTTGCCGATTACCTGGGACTGACGTTGCAGCAGGAAAAGATGCATTTCAAGGGGAGGACTATTGAGGCGGCAGAGCTGGAGAAGTCTCTCCCCCGGTCCCGCGATGGAGCGAATTCAACGGCGCAGATTGATATCATGAGGGCAGATGTCGATATCAGCTCGTTTCACCCGGAGACCATCCGGTTCCTCGATGCGCTCGGGAAGCAGATGAAGGAGAGTACCTCGGTGACGAAGGGGTTGAACGCATCCAGCTCCTGGTCGAAAGAGTACATGACTCCGCAAATGCAGAAGGTGATCATGGATGACATACTCTACCGCAGGAACAAGGAGGTCATCCGCCACATGAGGAAGGCCCTGGTGCGATACGATACCATCGTCATTCCTTGGGGAGCTCTGCACATGCCTGAAATCGAAACCGAGGTTCTGAAGCAGGGATTTGAGCTGCAGCATGTGCGGGAAAGAGAAAGCATCGACTTTGGAAAGATGTTGCACGGTAAATCGTAGGGCTCTGCTCCACGAACTTCCCCCCCCGAACGCCCCTGAAGCTACCCTGAGCTAAATTAGAATCTGTTCAAAATCTGGCAGGTGGGAGCCTTTCCGGTAAGGCCCGAAATGATTGGGCAATGCAGACATGAGGGTGCTGTCTGTTCACTTTCTGCAACGAACCCCCGCCACGACATCAACATGGTTGATCCCCAGTTTATCAAGCTGTCCGGCATGTTGGGCCTGCATTTGGACCTGGCACCGCTATTGTAGGACGGAACTATCTAACAAGCAAAGGTACTGGTCAAAAAATGGGACCTTCCCTTTAGCAAAGGGGAATCGAGGGGGATTTAGTCAGCTCAGGTGGGCAAAATCCCCCCTTGCCCCCCTTTGCGAAGGGGGGTAAAGGCGCAGCCTTTGTTTTGGATATAGTTCCGTTGTAGGAACAAAGAGGCCAAAGAGATTGGACTAGGGCCACAAAAGCGGCGTCAAACCCCGGGGGAAAATTCAATTACGGGAAACGTGCAGGCGTGGGAGATATTACTTACAAGGAGTGATAGCCATGAAAAAATTCGTCATCGCCACTTTATTGTTACTTTTTGCCTCTCCCTTGTTCGCTACAGAAGACTATCTTCATCAAGGGGCCAAACATCTCACGGCAGGTAATTACGATAAGGCGGTCAGGTCTTATGAGCTGGCCATCAAAAAGAAGCAGGATAGCGCGGAAGCGTACAAAGGTATCGGCTTGGCTTATTACAACTGGGGCAACTATGAAGCAGCTTATGACGTTGAAATGATTTCAGCGGCAGTGGATGCTTTCAACCGATCTCTAGCCATAAAACAGGACGCAGAACTTTACTATTTTCTCGGATTGTCCTATCTGGCTTTATACGATAAGAAGAACGCCGAGAGTGCACATATGAGCCTGAAGTCGCTCGATCCATTTTTGGCAGACAAGCTGGCCAAGAAAATATCGGCCTATGTCAAGCCGGCCAAGTTCACCTACACTCACTCGACAACCCCACGCAGCGACTTCACTTCGGTGGTTATCGAGGGGAATCGTGTGCTCGTACCGGTGACGTTTTCCTATCGCGGCAATTCAGTGAATGCCATGCTCCTGCTCGATACCGGCGCATCCGTTACGACCATCAGCGAAAAACTCGCCGCGCAGCTCGGCGTGGATTCAACGGATACGGCCGCGGCGACGGTGACCGTTGCCGACGGCCGCAATGTTGGCGCCCGCTGGTTCGTCACCGACTCCCTGATGGTCGGACCGAAAAATCTTCCCCAAGTGCAGACGGCCATTCTGACCGGCAGCGGCGGTGCCGGACACGATGGCCTCCTCGGCATGAACTTCCTCAAGAACTTCCGCTACCACGTGGACTTCAGGCGCAACGTGATCGATTGGAACAGTCGATAGGAAGCGCGAAACTTGCCGCAGTAAGTTCCCGTTTCAAGGTAAACACGAAGTTGCGGGTTAAAAGTTGCGGGTATCCACCCCCCTGCCTTCGTCCCCACTGCCATTAAGTTACCCGATTAGCGCTGATCTTCCGCTGTTCAGGTCCCTCCCCCTTCAAGGGGGAGGTCAGGAGAGGGATGGGGGTGTTTTTGGCACCGGAGCTGCCCCCCATCCCCACCCCAACCCTCCCCTTGAAGGGGAGGGGGGCTTTCATCAGTCGTGCCTATCCTTTTTGCCGTGGCCCTTCTTCCTGCCCTGGTCCTGTTTATCGTGTCCGCGGTGCCTGCCGTTATCGTGCTTCGGCTTCTTTTCTACATACACTCGCCGGTTGTCTTCCACGTAATAAGGCCGGCCGGCATCGAGAAGAATCCTTACTCCCGGCGGGGCCGGCAGGTACCCATCGATCCGGATGTTCACATCGACGGGCCCGGCAAACCCGGTCAGCGGCACCATGACGATGAACGAGGCGACAGCCGCTACAGTGACGATCACTTTCTTCATTTTTATCCCCCTTTTAGTTCTACTTTGTCAGATTACAGCACAACGCCGTCATCCTCCCCCCATCCCCCTCCCAGCCTCCCCCTTGAAGGGGGAGGAGACTTAAAATCCCCTCCCCTTCAAGGGGAGGGTTAGGGTGGGGATGGGGGCAAGGTGGTAATGTGACAAAGTAGAATTAGGCAACTTCTGAATTTTTCCAGCACTGTCCGTGGCAAGGTTGCAGCGCACCCTCCCGCAGCCCCTCCCATCGAAGGGAGGGGGGCATAAAATGCCCTCCCGCAGCCCCCCCATCGAAGGGAAGGGGACTTTTAAAAGGTCCCCTCTCCCCTGGTGGGAGAGGGATAGGGAGAGGGGGGATGCAGCTCATGGCAAGTCAGCTTCAGCAATCGGTAGCGAGTTTTGGGCACAAAAAAGCCGGGGCCTCAATATCGGTTGATATTTCGGCGACCCGGCTATCTCAATGAGACCCATTAGGTTTTCCGTCCCACCCTCGCGGATGGTTTAGTATTGTCGGCTATCTGTATGCAGCATGTAGTTTTGCGCGGGACTATACCGCAACAGATCATCCATGTCAAGGTTACCGAGAAGCTTCGGCCCCAGCTCCTGGGCAGCTCCAGGATGAGACGGGATCCGTTCTATGGTGTCGGCTGCCAGATGCCGCCTTTTTCTCGGCGGTCACTGTTTTCTCAGGAGCTTGATGTACTCGGTGATGTCGTCGAGCTGGTCGTCAGGAAGGAGTTCGTCCGAGAAGGCGGGCATCGCCCCTAAACCGACCCTGACCTGAAGTTCTACCAGGAACTCAGGCAATGGTTTGTTTTTTATCGCGAAACCGAGGCCTGTGTCGCCGCCGGGATGGCATTTGTCGCAGTAGTGCATGTAAGCCTTCTCCCCGCGGAGCAGCTTTGGCGAGTCGATACGAAGCGATTTTGCAATGGGTTCACGCTGCCGTGCCGTCGTGCAGCCGGTGAGCAGGATCAGCGGTAAGGCAGCGAGAAGAAGTGTGAAACGCATGATACCCCCTTTTGTGCCCCGATCGGATAAGCTGGTGCAACTTATAAACCCGGGTCCGGCAATGACGGAGCAATTGGCCGGGGAGAGTTCACCTGCCAGACGACACCTCCTGCTTCTCCGCAGCTCTTAAGTGCGCGCTATGGCGCCTCCCGGGTGATGCGCCACAGGACCCCCGTTTTCTGCAGCGGCTGTGCCCCATCCTTGGTCTCCTTCAGGATCCCGAAATCCACGATGTAGAGCGCCTTTCCTGTCGGGTCGAAACGTGCAGCCACAGGGCGCTCGAAGCCGCCGCTCTGCAGCCCGGAAGCAGGACCGTTCTTCCTGCCCTTGTTTACCGCAAAGTCCCGGATCACCCCGGTCTTCACATTAACTCTCACCACCTTGAACCCCACCGGCCCCAACAACTTTCCTGTGGTAGGTGATTGGTCCCCGAAAAGGGCGATGAAGGCCTCCCCGCGATAACCGAACTCCTCGCTGCGGGAAAAATCGAAGCCATCCGCCGAGGCATGGACCGGGAGTATGGCCGCAGGGCGCGGCGGGGTGTTGGGATAGTCGGTCAGGAGCAGCTTCGGCTTTTGCCGAAGCACAGGCTTGAACTGGCTTTCCTCATCCAGCCGTAACCCCGCGCTGAAGTCGGGCCACCCGTACCACGTCCCCTTCTTCACCTCCCACAGTGGGTCGCCGGTGCCGTATACCGGTCTGCTGCCGCGTTGGTCGTAGCCGTTGTCGCTTACATACAACTTCCCTTCTGGAGAAAAGGCCAGGCCGAAGGGGTTGCGGAACCCCCAGGCAACCAGTTCCGGCGCGCCTCCCGAGGTGCGCTGCCTTAGCACAGCTCCGCTGCAGGGGATCTGCCCCTTGATCACCTCTCCCGGATTCGTCGATCTGCCGAACGGGACAAACGCGCCGGTGGTTACCTCGCCTCCGCCCTTCAAAACGTCCTTGGTCTTATAATCTTCACCGGTCAGGACCACATCCTTGCACGGTACGTCGTGAAAGTCCGGGAACCGCTTCAGCCAGCCGAACTTCAGGTTGTCCTCACCGACCACTGCTGAGTTGGTCGCGGTGCCGAGGCCGAAGTAGAGCCAGCCGTCGGGACCGACGACCGGCCCGTTTGTGTGATGATCTCCCCGGGTGGGAAGGTTGTCGGCGAGAACACTCGTTTTCCCGTCGTCGGAGATGCGCAGGATCCTGCCACCCTCCAGCGTTCCCCCTTCCGCCACATAGAAGACACCAGCGTGCCGGGTTACCCCGGTCCAAGGCCCGTTCTTCCCGCCTTCAGCCACCGGAGTGATCTTTTCTTGCTCCACCCGCAGCAGACGCGGCACCTCCCATACCTCTCCGTAGGAATACCCGGACTCCACGAGATAAGGTATCCCCTGGTCATCGAAAGTCACTCCAGTGGGGAAGGTCAGTCCACTGGCGACCACCTCGATCTTGTACCGGTCCGGCAGAGCGATATCGTCCTTGTTGAGCTGCCGTTGCGCACTCTCGGGCAACCTGGTAAGCTTCCCTCCCCCGGAAGATGGGTGTATCAAGTAGCATCCCGGAAGCACCATGCACAACATCGCCATGCTGAGTACCCCTATAACGTTGCCCATGCCTTGTCCTTTGTTTGTGAATTTTAACATTACAGGATTATAGTAGAGGTCAACTCACTGTCAAGGAAAGGCAGGGTCTGTCACAGCGCCGCCTGGTTGAAAACTGCACGAGATGGCTGGCACCGGAAAACAAATTGCCTGCTCCAATCGGCTGCCATTCCAGTGATTTTTCTGGAGGAGTGAGCGGTTACCCAGCCTCTCGGACCGATAACAGGGACCGCTGGCGCTGGTAGGGAGATCACCCGCCATCATAGCTGACGCATCTGTTTCCGAATCGATCGTTTGCTGCAGTGACTCAAGCCTTGCAACCTCAAGCCCGATTCTTGTCGTGCTGAGGCATTGCTGGTCGTTCACGATCAAGTGATCTCAGATTTATGAAACAGAAGTAGTTTGTTCAGTAACTGTACGAGCATCAAAATTGTCGAGGCGGTAATAGTAGCATACCGCCGACATGCAAATCATGATTGTAATTCATGGATACCAAACACCATTAATTATCAACAAAATAATGTTTATCATTAGGGACCGATGCCAGAAGAGCCGATGCATATCTGCAAAATATTGTTTAAAAAATTAGGATCGGTTATATTAGTTCAGAGAAGTGCTTTTCGCACGAATAAACTACCAGTAAAGGGGGTAATATAATGAGAAGCGTGAAGCGCATCATCTTAACATCGGTTGCCATAGTCGGTATGATGGGATTGGTAACTGGCGGCGCATATGGGGCCAGCTCCAGCTCAAGCAGCACGACTGAAGTCGAGACCGGCATGAGCACCGACACCACAAACACCGGCACAGGTGGAAGAATGGGCACCGGCACTGGCGGCACGGTAGATGATACCGGCACGATGGGTACCGGAACTGGCGGCATTATAGATACCGACCGCGAGCGCGCAATCGACAGTGAAGGGACGATGGGTACCGAAAGAGAACGCAGCATGGATACCGAAAGAGAACGCAGCATGGATACTGAAAGAGAACGCAGCATGGGTACCGAAAGAGAACGCAGCATGGGTACCGAAAGAGAACGCAGCATGGGTACCGGCACCGGCGGCACGGTTGATACCGAAAGGCAGCGCAGGATGGACACCGAGGGTACCATGGGTACAGGCGGCACGACGGGTGCCGGTACTGGTGGCATACTTGACACCGAAAGAACCCCGGGGCTGGACCGCGCAATTGACAGAGATCGCTTCGGCGTTGGCAGCGGCGGCAGTCTGGGCAGAGGTACCGGCGGCACGACCGGCACCGGGACCGGCGGTACGGTCGATACGGAGAGGCAGCGCACCATTGACATAGAAAGAGAGCGCAGGATTGACACCGACAGAGAACGCACACTTGGTACTGGCGAAGGCACAATGGGGACCGGCAGCGGCGAACCGATGGGGACCGGAACCATGGGGACCGGCAGCGGCGGAACTACCGGTACGGGTACCGGTACTGGCGGAAGATAATTCTCCTAAAATCCGGCCTCACCTCTTTTCACTATAACCTCATAAATCCGGGCTTGCTTGGCCTCAAATGAAGAGCCGAGCAAGCCCGTTTTTTTCAGGAGTGGATTGCTGCACAAATCGACGTCGCGTGGCGAACCTAGGGTAGTAGGATGGAGTAGCTCGGGTTGGCGCAGCGTAACCCGACACCTGATATCGATAAAATTCCGCGAAGCGTTAAAGTATTGTGCTGTGAGCCCGATAATGAAGATTATGGTGTGAAGTTGTTCGCTTCGCAGTTGCATTTGCATGGAATGAGCAGATCCTGGAGGCAGTATGGACAAGCGTATATATGACATCGGCCATGCCAGATACAAAATCAACCTGGATGCACTTTCTGCCTTGATTGAAGAGGGAAGGAACCAGGAGGCGCAAAACCCGCCGGGTGCATGTTGCAGCGAGGAACCGCGGGATGCCGAGGCCGCAAAAGTTTGCAATGAGCGGGAGCTTGACTGCATTTTCAGTGAGGTTATGCAACTCTACAGGGAATACACCAGGTCCGGGAGCATGGACGTCCTGGTCACGCTGAAATGCAGGTTGGAGGAGGTCTCTTTGAGATACAGGAGCTTTGCGCTGGCTGAGGAAGTTCTCTGCATTAACAGCTGTCTTCCCTACGAGCGCAGGGTCCCCTGCGGCCAGGGTGAGAAGCGTCTTGAGATCTTGCAGACACGGCACTGATCAGGAAGCCGGCAGATCCCGGAGTTGGCTGGGCAGGGCTGGAATATCCCGTGCAATACTGTCGCAGGTTGACAGCCTCACTCTTGCATCGCCGCAATAGAAAACGGGAAAGGTCAGTGGACGGCGAAAACGCTCAAGGCTCTGGCCGTGGCGTACACAGGTTTTGCTGTATGTCCTGTCGAAGAGAAACAGCCCGGTGTTGCAGAATTTCCTTTATCCCTCTTGTTGACCTGCCCTGTGCGCGAGAACCACTTCCCATTCATTCCTCAGTCTGTCCGGCTCGGGCGTTATCGTCTTTATCAATTCAAACAGACGCTGCTCGGCATCCTCCGAGAAAGCGACAAACTTGACTCCGACCATTGAGAAGAAACAGTGCACAATCTCGGCTGTGAGAATAATGGGGGGGGCCTTTTCGTCGGGGCGTATGGACAGGGTGCAGGTGTCCCCCGGTGGAATCATGATGCATTCATCTGCGCTGACCATGGCTCCCCGCAAGGAGATGTTGTCCAGGCGTCCCCGGTAGGTCATGTCCTGATGGATTAAGTCACTTGGCGCGGAAAAGGTGACCCTGTGAAAGCGCCGCTGTTCCATGATTGTCACTCCTTGCTTTGTCTGAGTTGGCCGGCAGAGTTTCTTATCGTCAAGATGGCGGCGAACTGTAATGTTTTGTTCGGATAAGAGATGATGAGTGACTGAGACGATGTGACTTGGCAGTACTGCTCCCCGGTTTACTGAGGATGGTCGCTTGCCAGATAGATTTTTTTCCAGGGAATTGTTGTGCGGGAGCCGGCCCGTGCTGCGGCGATCGTCGCGCTCTTGGGCACGCTGCTGCAAAGCAGTGGCCTCGACGAGGCTGTTTATTCACTCCGCCGGAGTTCCCGGGCCGGGCAGCCGGAGGTTCCGGCTGCCCGGGTATACTCGGCAGCCGCGCCGGCCGGCCGGCGCTGCCCGTGACTCCTTTTCGGTTGACTTCACCTGCCAACTATTGTATTAAGTAGCGTTTCCGGAATTTATGATGCTGGCCCCGCGGCGGCGACAGCCGGCGGTGTGCCAGTGGTAGTACAATACACATGAAGTCAAGAGGGCCGGACATTGATGGAAAACAAGATCAGGGTGTTCAGCGGCAATTCCAATCCGGTTCTGGCAGAGAGGATCTGTGAGTGCCTGAAGGTGCCGTTGGGCAAGGCAAAGGTGAAGACTTTCTCCGACGGCGAGATCTCGGTGGAGATCGGTGAGAACGTTCGTGGCCGGGACATCTACGTGGTGCAGTCCACCTGCTGCCCGACCAACAACAACCTGATGGAGCTGCTTATCATGATGGACGCCCTGAAGAGGGCCTCCGCAGCAACCATCACGGCTGTGATCCCGTACTACGGCTACGCCCGTCAGGACCGCAAAGCCGCACCGAGGACGCCGATCACCTCCAAGCTGGTGGCCGATCTGGTCACTGCGGCCGGGGCTGACAGGGTCGTCACCGTGGACCTGCATGCAGGCCAGATCCAGGGCTTCTTCAATATCCCGGTTGACAATCTCTACGCCGCGCCGGTGCTGCTGTCCCATCTGAAGACCCGCTTCGCCTCGGATCTCGACAACCTGGTCATGGTTTCGCCCGACGCCGGCGGGACCGAGCGCGCCAGGGCTTTCGCCAAGAGGCTCGGCTGCACGCTCGCCGTGATCGACAAGCGCCGCACCGGACCCAACGTGGCCGAGATCATGCACCTGATCGGTGACGTGAAGGGGAAGTCCGCCATAATCCTGGACGACATGATCGATACCGCCGGAACGCTGACCCAGGCGGCGCTTGCCCTGAAGAACCACGGGGCTGCCAACGTCTACGCCTGCGCCACCCACGGCGTCCTCTCCGGACCGGCCATCGACAGGATCAACGCATCGGTGATCGAGAAGGTCGTGATAACCGACACCGTGCCGCTGGGCGATAAGGCCGAGCTCTCCGACAAGATACGGGTGCTCTCGGTTGCGGACCTGCTGGCCGAGGCGATCCGCCGCATACACGAGGATGAATCCGTCAGCTCCCTTTTTGTTTAGCCCGGGAGCTTGACTAGCTGGCTGAACCTTTTTAAATAATAGAATCATCAAATAACATGATTGACATCGGAGGATGTATGAGCGAGCAGGTGCTGAATGTGGAACTGAGGGAACAGACTGGCAAGGGTATCTCCCGTCGTCTGAGGGTCGCGGGGCGGATCCCTGCAATAGTGTACGGCAAAGGGATGGAATCCGTAGCTGTTTCCGTTGGTCAGAGGGATCTCTCCGAGGCGATAGCAGGCGAGGGGGGCCGCAACCACATCCTGACCCTGAACTGCGAAGGCGCGCTGAACGGCCAGACCGTGATCGTTGCCGATCTGCTTCGGGACAGCCTGAAGGGTACGCCGCGCCACGTCGACCTGCACAAGATCAACCTCGCCGACAAGGTGAAGGTCTCGGTCAAGATCGCGCTGGTCGGTACCGCAGCAGGCGCCAAGGCTGGCGGCATGGTCGATTTCGCCATGCACCAGATCGAAGTGGAGTGCCTTCCGGTCCATATCCCGGAGCAGATCAACGTGAACATCACCGAGCTGACCCTGGGCCATTCCATCCATGTCGGCGACATCGTGGCTCCGATCGGGACCGTGATCGTCAGCGACCCCAAGGCCGCGGTGGTCAGCATCCTCGGCAGGAAGGGCGGCGCAGAGGCAGAGCCTGCTGCGTAAACCAGGTAATTTATGGCAGCAAAACTTATCGTAGGGCTCGGCAACCCCGGGCCACAGTACTCATGGACCCGCCACAACGCGGGTTTCATGGTTTTAGACCGCCTATCCCGCCTCTCAGGCATCCCGGTCGCCAGGAAGGCCTTTTCGGGCCTTGCTGGCGACGGGAACTGGGCGGGGGAGCGGCTCTACCTCCTCAAGCCGCAGACCTTCATGAACCTGTCCGGGCGCTCCGTTGCGGAGGCGCTCCGGTTCTACAAGCTCTCCCTCTCAGATCTGATCGTGATCCACGACGACCTCGACATCCCGTTTGGCAAGGTAAGGCTCAAGGAGGGGGGCGGACACGGCGGGCACAACGGGCTCCGCTCGCTGGCCCAGGAACTGGGCTCCCCGGCTTACGCGAGGGTCCGGATCGGCATCGGACGTCCGGTGCACGGCGACGTGGTGAACTACGTCCTCGCCAATTTCGCCAAGGCGGAGATGGATGCCATGCTGGAGGTGCTGGACGGCGCGCTCGATGCGCTGGAGATGATCATCAGGGAAGGTATGCCCAAGGCGATGAGCATTTTCAACGGGAAGTAGCAGGCAAAGTTTTACAGGCGGCAATGCGCACCTGTCGGTGCATAAAGGCGAGCATCATCAATCGTCAATTGTCAATGGTCAATCGTCAATTGAATACAAGGATCTAGGTCATGGGTTTCAACTGCGGCATCGTCGGTCTCCCCAATGTGGGAAAATCCACCATATTCAACGCGCTCACCTCTGCGGGGGCCGAGTCCGCCAACTATCCCTTCTGCACGATAGACCCGAACGTCGGCATCGTCGCGGTTCCGGATCCGCGCATGGACAAGCTGGCCGAAATCGTTCACCCGGAGCGGATGCAGCCGACCACCATCGAGTTCCTGGACATCGCAGGGCTGGTCAAGGGGGCAAGCCAGGGTGAGGGGCTCGGCAACAAGTTTCTGGGGCACATCCGTTCCACCGACGCGATCCTGCACGTGGTGCGCTGCTTCGATAACGAGAACGTGGTGCACGTGAGCGGCAACGTCTCGCCGGTGCGCGACATAGAGGTGATCCAGACCGAACTCGCGCTGGCCGATCTCGACACCGTGGAAAAGCGTCTGCTGCGGGTCGAGAAACAGGCGAGAAGCGGCGACAAGAAGGCCAAGGACGACGTGGACTTCTGCCTGAAGGTGAAATCGGTCCTGGAGAAGGGGCTTTCTCCGCGCGACATGGCCGAGACCGAGGACGAGCGTCTGATACTGCGCGACATGCACCTGATGACCGCCAAGCCGGTGCTCTATGTGGCCAACGTGGCCGAGGACGACCTGGAGGGGAAGCATCCCTATGTCGAGGAGGTGCGCCAGCTTGCGGCACGCGAGGGAAACGGCGTCGTCTTCATCTGCGGCTCGATCGAGGCGGAAATATCGGAGCTGGACGGTGAGGAGAAGCAGGCCTTCCTGAGCGAGATGGGGCTGGCGGAATCGGGGCTGGACCGTCTGATCCGCTCCGGATACGAGTTGCTGGGTCTGATCACCTACTTCACCGCCGGTGTCAAGGAAGTGCGGGCCTGGACCATCACCAAGGGGACCAAGGCTCCCGGGGCGGCGGGGGTGATCCACACCGATTTCGAGAAGGGGTTCATCCGGGCCGAGGTCATCGCCTACGCCGATTACGTCGCTTCCGGCGGCGAAGCGGGTGCCAAGGAGAAGGGACTGATGCGCCTGGAAGGGAAGGAATACGTGGTGCAGGACGGCGACGTCATGCATTTCAGGTTCAACGTGTAGGGGCGATTCGAAAAGTCCCCCTTTGACAACAAAAAGTCCCCCTTTGACAAAGGGGGATCTAGGGGGATTTGCCTTTCTTCACCATCTGCACTCCGTAGCAAGCTGGGATAAATCCCCCCCGCCCCCCTTTGTCAAAGGGGGGAGCTGGAGCCAGAGGGGGAAGTCGGAGCCAGAGGTGTCGTTGGAGTTGGAGCCAGAGGTGTCGTTGGAGTCGGAGCCAGAGGTGTAGTTGGAGTTGGAGCCAAAGCTGGGGAGTTGAAGTGCCTAGCGACTGGCTGAAGATGGGCGGGGATCGATTGACTTCCCTTTTTCGATCTTTTTACTTGTCAAAGCCGAATATCTGTAGTAATGAATACTGTTCCACAGAGCGGCAACTGCCGTATCTCCTTGCTCCGGGCAGGACCCGGGGCTCAATTAACCGTGAGGAGGCATAACAATGAGGATGTACGAGACGATTTACATCGTCCAGCCGGACCTCGGTGAGGAAGAGATCAAGACTCTCTCCACCAAGGTACAGGACGTAGTCGCCAACATGAACGGCGATTTCAAGAGGCTTGAGGACTGGGGCACCAGGAAACTGGCATACCCGATCAACAAGAACCCGCGTGGCCGCTACTTTTATCTCCGCTTCGACGGCGACTCTGCGCTGATCGCCGAACTGGAGCGCCGTCTGCGCCTTGACGACAAGGTGATCAGGTACCAGAGCGTGAAGCTCGAGCAGGATGTGGTTGTTGCTGCAGCCGCTCCGGTTAAGAGTGCCGAGGAAGGGACCGAGGAAGGGATTGAGGAAGGGGCTGTTGAAGCCGCTGAGGTCCAGGCCGAAACGACTACTACGGTGGAGGGATAAATAGATGGCTGACGAGAGAACACCCCAGAGAAGCACTAGCAGCGGTCCCAGGAAGAAGAGACCGTTCCAGCGTCGCAAGGTCTGCCGTTTCTGCGCGGACAAGCAGGTTTCCATCGATTACAAGGATCCCCGCACCCTCCGTTATTTCGTTTCCGAGCGCGGCAAGATCATCCCGCGCCGCATCTCCGGCAACTGCTCCAAGCATCAGAGGGAGATCACCGAGGCGATCAAAAGGGCAAGAAACATTGCGCTGCTTCCCATTGCGGGCAGCCACGCAACTGCCTGATTTGTGCCGGTGCAGATGACCCCCTTACTGCAGGGGCGGATTCTGGACGTAGTCAAGGGGAGCGTCGCCACGGCGACGCTCTTTCTTGCGTTCTTTTTCCTGCCCGTTATCGGCATGTTCCCCGGCGTTTTCGCCCCCGCTCCGGGAGTTTTCTACGCCCTGAAAAACGGCAGAAAGACGGGGATCGCGCTGGTCGCGGCAACCTCTGCGCTTCTTGCCGCAGTTGCTGACCCGGCGGCGGTCGTCATCTACCTGCTGCAGGCGGGGGTCATGTCCCTGGCGCTGCCGGAGTTTCTGATCCGGCTCAAGGGTGGAGCGCGCTCGGTCGTTTACACCGTCGCCATAAACCTCGTGCTCATCCTGGCGGCGGCAGCCTTTTACGGCTTTGCCACCGACACCGACCTGCACGCCAAGGTGGCCCAGGGCGTGGAGGCGAGCATCGCCCAGACCGCCACGTTTTATGAGAAGGCGGGGGTTAAGGGTGACGACCTCAAGGCATTGCAGGAGTCGATGCATCAGGCCGGCGCCCTGATCGTCACCATATATCCGGCTCTGGTTACCGTGGCGCTCGGTGTGATGGCCTCCTTGAACCTGTGGCTGCTGTCCCGGATCGCCTCGCGGGTCCGCTTGCCGGTCTACCTGGGGGAGTTCAGGAACTACCGCAATCCCGAGCCTTTGGTCTGGCTCCTGATCGCGGCAGGCTTCAGCATGCTGGTGCCGTATGACCTGGTTCACCTGGCGTCGCTCAACCTGCTGATCGTCATTTGCGCCCTTTACGCGGTGCAGGGACTAGCCGTGATCGGCCACTTTTTCCGCAAGTACACGGTACCGAAATTCATTAGAATAATTGGATGCCTGCTCCTGATCTTCCAGCCGTTCATGCTGCTGGCGGTGGCGGTGCTGGGCATATTCGATCTCTGGGGCGATTTCAGATCCCCCAATAAACGGGAAAACCTGTAAACAACCAGGCTAGGAGGCATTACATGAAGGTCATTCTGAAGGAAAACGTAGAGCACGTGGGACACATCGGCGACATCGTGAAGGTGGCACCCGGCTATGCCAGGAACTTCCTGCTCCCCAAAGGGCTTGCCATCGAGGCGACCGAGAAGAACGCCAAGGCGCTCGATCACACCAAGAGGCACCTGGAGTACAAGAAAAACCGCGTGCTTGAGGCTGCCAAGCAGCAGGCCGGCAAGATCGAGGCACTGACCCTGACCATCGCGCACCAGGCCGGTGCGGACGACAGGCTGTTCGGCGCTGTCACCAACATGGAGCTGGCCGAGCACCTGAAGGCAAACGGTCTCGACATCGACCGCAAGCGCATCGTGCTTGCCGAGCCGATCAAGCATCTGGGCGACTTCACTGCAACCGTGAAGATCCACCCCGAAGTCAGCGCCGTGCTGAAGGTCTCCGTCACCAAGGCATAATTCCGTAGCAGCGGCATTCCTGCCGCGATTATGGCGTTTGGCAAAAAAGAAGGGCCGGCTCTCACGGGAGTGCGGCCCTTTTTCCGTTTCCCGGGCCAGCTTGGCGCTGATCTTAATGCTACTTGTCATATTCACCCTGAACTCCCTCACCCCGACCCTCTCCCGTAGGGAGAGGGAGAGTTGGACCAAGGCGGATTAGAATCGTCTCAAGCAGTCGCACCAGCCTTCAAAGAACCCCTCGCCCTCCGGGAGAGGGGCAGGGGTGAGGGAGTTGCCACGAAGTGACAAAGTAGAGTTAATCTGTAAAGACTCCTTCCGGGAAGGGCCAATTCTTCCCCCCCCCTTTCCGGGGGCACTTCCCGCACGCTGCACAAGCCCCCTCTCCCTTGATGGGAGAGGGCTGGGGAGAGGGTGAAAAGCTCGTACAAGCCTCACCCTCCCCCCCACCCCCTCCCATCAAGGGAGGGGGAGCGAGCAGCAGGTAGGGGCTTAACTTAATGGCAGTGCCTTCAGGGGGAGGGTTGGGGTGGGCTGGGGTAAAAGAGAGCGGGGGAGTAACACATGAACATTCAAAAATACGCCAAGGCCGATATCGCCTTCAACCAGATAGAGACCGCCTTGCGTCTCCTCTTTGAAGAGGGCGATCTCTTTTCGGTCATCACACTTGCGGGCGCTGCCGAGGAGATACTCGGTCAGATCCTGCAGCATAAAGCTGGGAAGGGCGGGTTCTTGAAGTCGGTATGGGAAATTCTGCGGCCGGGGAAACGGAAGGAACCGACCAAGGAGGGAGATGCCGGCCAGGAAACCGAGGCCTTTGTCCACATGGATCTAAATCAGGAGGCCCAGTTTCTGCTGGGTAGAGCCATTGACGACTACCAGACGCTCTCCGGCATGCTCAGCGCCAACATGCTGAGGTTCAATAAGGAACTGCGGGAAAAGAAAGAATTACTCGCGTAAGAAGCACCTTTCTTACCCCATCCCCCTCCCGACCTCCCCCTTGAAGGGGGAGGAGCCCCAACTTTCTCTCACCTCAGGGAGGAGGGCCCAAAGTTCCCTCCAGCCTTCAAGGGGAGGGGCAGGGTGGGGATGGGGGCCTTCAGGTTCCGCCAGAGCCTCAATATGGCGGGCTACCTGTTGAAACGCGCCCCTTCCACCAGCAGGCCGTAGCGGTAGCCGGAGCCAAAATCCATGTTGTTGTAGAGGGTGCCTTTGACCGTAACCAGGTCGCCAACCTTCGGCAGTTCCTTGGACGTCACGATCAGATTGTTGTTCTTCTTGGCCTCCGTGCCGCTTCCGTCCTGGATGTGGATCCAGTTTCTCTTCAGTATGCGCGGCGACACCTTGACGATCCTCCCCCTGACAACGACGGGCTTTTTCTCAAGCTTCGTCTGCTTCGCGTAAAGCTGCGCTATTGTGTATGAGTTTGGCCCCTTTGCCTTGGCTATCTGCTCGATGCTGATCGGGCGAGGCTTCTCCAGTTTGACCGCAGGAGCTGGTTTGGCCCCGGAAGCCGGTTGGGCCGCGGGAGCCGGTTGGTTCGGCATCGGCACGCCCTGATGCGCCATTTTGATCGCAGCAGGGCTCAACTTGACCTGGGTGTCGGCAACCCCTGCCGAGAAGACCACCCGTTCGAATTTCCGGTTCAACCCCTTGCTGGTGAAGTTCCTGATCTCATACCCCGGGATCAGGGCCAACTCCTGACCGACCGTGACCTTCATGAGAGGTATGGCGACCCAGACCTTCTCAGCACCGTTTTTCAGCAGCACGTAGGTATAGCCTCCGCCATCCATGGTCTCCGCGACCTTGCCGGAAAGCTGAACCGCCTTGGGTGCAGGTTTTGCCGTCGCGCCAGGAGAGGGTTCCGATCCGGCGCAAGCTTCGTGCCCGGCAGCCAGCATCACAAGTGGCAGTAACAAATAGAGACATTTCACAAACGGGTTCATGGACAGCTCCTTCGAGGCGTGTTCTGGTCTGCTCTGCAAGGAGCAATTCCCGACACGGCACACTACTTTTTTCCCGTCCGGTTGACAACCTTTTTTTGTGCCAGCTGCATTGCCCGCATCCGAATCGATGAATCTCCATCAAAGACAGTGACGCCGGCTCGATTGGAAAAATGTCGGACTTTCCGTTGCTTAGGGTCCTGCGGGAACCACGCCATACCGGCGAAGGGTGTGCCCGGGAATTCTGGCGCGGACACTTGCGCTGTATGATTATCACGCTATATTTGTCTGGGCGTATTAATGTGCATTAATCGGCTGGTCCGGCTCAGGTAAGGGCCGTCCTCATCGGTGCGGGAAGGCAGTTGTTGCCAGATCATTACCTTCGAAATTCTATATGGTCTCTGGGGGCTGGAGGAGTGGCTATGGATAAAAAAGTCGGTGTACTGCTTGTCCATGGGATGGGATCTGTAGCGGATGACTTCGCTCATGACACCATCCAGGAGTTACGTGAAAAAATTTCCGGAAAAGGGCTCAATCGGGAAGATATCGCCTGGCAGTCGGTTTACTGGGCGCCGATACTGTCGCCGCGGGAGACTCAGCTCTGGGTTGACCTCTCCGCTGAGCATGATCTTAATTGGGCGAAGCTGCGCAAGTTTTTCGTGAATGCCTTCGGGTCCAGCACGGCTTACCATTCGAGGAAGGAGTGCTTCGATGATTTCTACGGCAGGGTCCACGGTACGGTGCATGATTCCATAAAGGAACTGCAGTTAAAGCTTGGCGGTCATGATAAGCCGCTGGTCGTGATCGCGCACTCGCTGGGATCGGTGATCATGTCCGACTACATCTGGGACCGGCAAAACAAAAAGGATGAGGCACGCTTCGGGGCGAGCCGGTTCGAACGGATGGAGACCTTGTCGGGAATGGTGACCTTGGGGAGCAACATACCTCTTTTCACTCTCGCCTGCGATCCGGTTACCAGCATCAAATTCCCTCCGCCGGAGTTGCCGGAAAAGCTGAAGAAAAGGGCGAAGTGGCTAAACCTCTACGATGCCGACGACGTGCTCGGCTGGCCCTTGAAACCGCTCAGTCCAAGCTATGCCGAAGCGGTCACAGAAGATATGGAGGTGAACGTGGGAAACATCCTCACCTCGTGGAATCCTGCCAATCATGCGGGCTACTGGACCGACGACAGCGTGATCAAGCCTGCCGCCTACCTGATCGCCACCATTCTAGAGGCGAGCCAGGCGGGATAGCCGGATCAGGTGAGCGATGTTTCCTGCAGCATCCGGGCTGAGTGGACGATGGTAACAATGAAGATGGTGGCGGACTCTTGCTGATATCTGTGGATCAAGCGGTACGAGCCTATGATAAGCTCTCTATGCGGAAACTGTGGCAATTCTAGGATCAGCTCTGCCATTTCTGGGCGATTCTTTGTTGAACCTCGGTGTGGGAAAGGGTCTTGCCGTTGCGTAGGTCCTCTTCTGCGGTCTCGATTTTCTCCATGAGATACAGTCGGTACATGAGTTCTTCGGTGTCGACGGTATCCGGCAGATCAGCGAAACATGCTTCAAGAGTGACTTTGCTGATAATCATTGATATACCTCCCGAGTCTTCCAAACATGTCGAAGTATATCCAGAAATACCAATACGGACAACAACTTTGAAGCTCTGCTTTATACGACCCACAAAAAAAGGCGCTAGAAGCGCCTTTTTCTGTAATCGGTATCGTTCATTTAGCAACTATTAAACGATTTTCTTCATCCCTTTCATCGCGGCGCGGAGCTCTGCGCCAACTTCCTCCACCAGGTGGCTGCGGATTTCGGCGTTCACCGCGACCAGCAGGGTGTTGTCGACGCTGTTGTCCTTCAGCTCCAGTCCCTTGCCGATCACGTCGGTGCCGACTTTGGACATGAAATCCTTGAGTAGCGGAACGCAGGCATGGGAGAACAGGTAGCAGCCGTACTCGGCGGTGTCGGAGATGATGCGGTTCATCTCGTACAGCTTCTTGCGGGCGATGGTGTTGGCGATGAGCGGGGTCTCGTGCAGCGACTCGTAGTAGGCGGATTCCGGCTCGATGCCGGACTGGACCATGGTCTCGAAGGCGAGTTCGACGCCGGCCTTCACCATGGCGACCATCAGGATCGCCTTGTCGAAGTATTCCTGCTCGGAGATTTCACCGGCAGCCTCGGTCTTCTCGAAAGCGGTCTGGCCGGTCTCCTCGCGCCAGGTCAGCAGCTTCACGTCGTCGTTTGCCCAGTCTTCCATCATGGTCCTGGAAAACTCGCCGCTCATGATGTCGTCCATGTGCTTCTGGAACAGGGGACGCATGATCTCCTTGAGCTCCTCAGCCAGTTTGAAGGAGATCAGCTTGGCCGGATTGGAGAGGCGATCCATCATGTTGGTGACGCCGCCGTGCTTGAGCGCCTCGGTGATGGTCTCCCAGCCGTACTGGATCAGCTTGACCGCGTAGGGGGCGTCGATGCCGTTTTGGGTCATCTTGTCGAAGCAGAGCAGGGCGCCCGCCTGAAGCATGCCGCAAAGGATGGTCTGCTCACCCATGAGGTCGGATTTGACCTCGGCCACGAAGGAGGATTCCAGAACGCCGGCGCGGTCGCCGCCCTGAGCGGAGCAGAGGGCCTTGGCGATTTCCAGGCCGTCGCCCTTGGGGTCGTTTTCACGGTGCACCGCGATCAGCGTCGGAACGCCGAAGCCGCGCTTGTACTCCTCGCGCACTTCGGAGCCGGGGCATTTCGGGGCAACCATGATGACGGTCAGGTCCTTGCGGATCTGGGTCCCTTCCTCGACGATATTGAAACCGTGCGCGTAGCTGAAGACGGCGCCCTGTTTCATGAACGGAATTACCGTCCCCACCACGCTCGTGTGCTGCTTATCGGGAGCAAGGTTCATCACGATGTCGGCTGTGGGGAGCATCTCTTCGTAGCTGCCGACCTTGAAGCCGTTAGTCGAGGCGTTCAGGAAGGACTGGCGCTTTTCTGCAATCGCCTCGGCGCGCAGGGTGTAGGAGACGTCAAGGCCGCTGTCGCGCATGTTGAGGCCCTGGTTCAGCCCCTGGGCGCCGCAACCTACGATGACGATCTTCTTCCCCTTGGCGTACTCGCAGCCGGCCTCGAATTCGGATGCGTCCATGAAACGGCAGGTGCCGAGTTCCTGCAGCTGACGGCGCAGCGGCAGGGTGTTGAAATAATTCTGTCCCATCTCTGTTCTCCTCTATTTTGGGTTGCGTTACAGATCCGATAGTGTGCAGACTGTACTCTAATTTTCACATTGCGTAAATTGAATTATTGTGCATATTGTATTGCGGGAAACGCAACGTGGCTGGTGAATTCCCCCTCTCCCTATCCCACAAGGGGAGAGGGGGCTTCCGGCTGTTTTGGCCAACCTCCGAGTTTGACGACGGCCCGGCTAGACGCTGCATTTCGGTTTGCCCCCCCTCCCTTGATGGGAGGGGCTGGGGGAGGGTGAATCCCGGGTATGCCCGAATCCCGGGGAGGGTGAGCCGTTGTGGCGAGAATTGAGGATATATGGATACGCGCGAGCTGGAAATATTTCTGACCGTTGCCGACCTGCTGCATTTCGGGCGGGCGAGCCAGGCCTGCAACCTGAGCCCTTCGGCCCTTACCCGCACCATTCAGCGCCTGGAAGAAAAGCTGGAGCAGCCGCTTTTCCTGCGCGACAACCGCACGGTCGCCCTCTCGCCTGCCGGGGAGCGCCTGAAGGCCTACGCGCGCGTTAGCCTGCAGGAGTGGAGCAGCTTCAGGGCCTCCATCAGAAACGAGCAGGCGATAGCGGGTACCTTGTCGATCTATGCCTCGATCACCGCTGTGTACAGCCTTTTGCCACAGCTGCTGGAATCCTACCGCGGCAGCTATCCCGATGTCCAGCTTGAGCTGCGCACCGGCGCCGCCGAACAGGCCGTGGCCCAGGTGCAAAGCGGCGAGATCGACCTGGCCGTAGCGGCGCTTCCCGACCGGCAGCGCTCCAGCATTGAATTCCTCCCCATTGTCACCATCCCGCTCATCTTCATTGCCCCCAGGCAAGCCGGGGCGGCAGCGGTACCAGTGAAAGGGGGGCGGCTCGATCTGTCCCGGGCGCCCCTGGTACTGCCGCAAACCGGTCTCTCCCGACGCCGGCTCGATCAATGGCTGAAGGAGCACCGCATCACCCCGAACATCACCTCGGAGGTCTCGGGAAACGAGGCGATCATCGCCATGGTGCGACTCGGCTGCGGGATCGGCTGCGTCCCGCAACTGGTCCTGGAGCGCAGCCCATTTCGCGAAGAGGTGGTAGTCGTGGAGAATGCCCCGCGTCTGCAGCCTTACGTGGTAGGCCTTTGTTCCAGTACGCGAAACCTGCAGCGTCCAAGCGTGCGCGCCTTCTGGCAACTGGCGGAGGAGCGTTCGGCAGGGAGCCCCCCGCCGTAGCAGCGGCATTGCTGCAGCAATAACCTCCGCCCGGGCAGGAACCGCACTCCGCCTCATGCTTGATATACGGCTCTCCCCCCCTTAATAAAGATCCCCCTCGCCCTCCGGGAGAGGGTCGGGGTGAGGGAGTTTCGGTTCTCTCGAAGAATTGGCCATACCTCTGTCTGCTTTTGCTACTTGAGCGATTCATCGCTTAGGCACCGCCCTCACCTCAGCCCCCTCTGCCATTGAGTTGCCTGATTAGCGTCAATCTTCCGCTGGTGAAGCTCCCCCCCTCCCTTGAATGGGAGGGGCCGGGGGGCACTGCCATTAAGTTAAGGGAATGAGAGGTAGGGTGGGCCGTGCCCACCACAACCGCATCCTGATGGTGGGCACGGCCCACCCTGCATGATTCACGGAATCACCGCTTAACTTAATAGCAGTGGGGCGGGGGGGAGGGTGAGGCTTGTGCGAGCTTTCACCCTCTCCCCAACCCTCTCCCATCAAGGGAGAGGGGGCTTTTGCAGCGTGCACGAAACTAGCACTGACCTTAACTTAAATGGCAGTGACCCCTGCCCCTCTCCCTCCGGGCGAGGGGGGTTTTATGGGGTAAGGCGGGCAGGAATCAGGTATTGTAATATGTAAAGGAGGGCGAATCTCCGCTCCAAACCCGACCCTTTCCCGACCCCTTTTTTTGCTGGAACATGGGGAGAAATGCCCTTGCCAACAATGGCGTCGTGTGCTATATAAGTTTGCTGTTTAAAATTCGCACGCCACCTTTATTGTGCCGGTGGTGCCCGCTTCGGCGGGTTCCGGCATCCCTGGTGGCGGAGGGAAAACCAAAGGAGAAAGACCACATGTCGAACATCACCATGAAGGAACTGCTGGAAGCGGGTGTCCATTTCGGCCACCAGACCAAGAGATGGAACCCCAAGATGAAGCCGTACATCTTCGGCGCGCGCAACGGGATCTACATCATCGACCTGCAGAAGACGGTAAGGCTCTTCAAGGGCGCCTACAGCTTCGTCACCGAAGCGGCACAGGCGGGCGAGACCGTCCTTTTCGTCGGCACCAAGAAGCAGGCCCAGGATTCCGTCGCCGAAGAGGCACAGCGCTGCAACATGTTCTACGTGAACGACCGCTGGCTGGGCGGCATGCTGACCAACTTCGCCACCGTGAAGCAGAGCATCGACAGGCTGAAGCGGCTTGACGCCATGGTCGCCGACGGCACCATCGAGGCGTACACCAAGAAAGAGCAGCTGAAGCTTGCCAAGGAGCGCGAGAAGCTTGAGAAGACCCTGGGCGGCATCAAGGGTATGGGCAAGGTTCCGGGCGTGCTCTTCGTGGTCGACCCGAAGAACGAGGAGATCGCGGTAAGCGAAGCGAAAAAGCTCGGCATTCCGGTGGTCGCCATCGTCGACACCAACTGCGACCCGGACGACATCAACTACGTCATCCCGGGCAACGACGACGCCATCCGCGCCATCAGGCTGCTGACCAGCAAGATGGCTGACGCGGTGCTCGACGGCGTACAGGCAAGAAACGCCCGCCTGCAGACCGGAGCCGAGGAAGAGTTCGCCGCCGAGGGCGAAGAGGTCGTGGAAGAGGCGGCGGTCGAGGCTTAAGCGCCGGATCTCGCCAGAACCTGCAGATTTCAAACTAAATACTTAGAAGCCCGCGCCTTCACCGGCGCGGGTGACTGTGGAGGATGATGTGAGCGTTACAGCGGCAATGGTAAACGAACTGAGAAAAGTAACAGGCGCGGGCCTCATGGATTGCAAGAGGGCCCTGACCGAGACGGGCGGCGATCACGAGAAGGCGATCGACTACCTGCGTACCAAGGGGCTGGCAGCCGCTTCCAAGAAATCCGGCCGCGCAGCAACCGAGGGGGCCGTCGGCTCCTACATCCATGCCGGCGGCAAGATCGGCGTGCTGGTCGAGGTTAACTGCGAAACCGACTTCGTCGCCAAAAACGAGAACTTCCAGGGCTTCGTCCGGGACATCGGCATGCACATCGCTGCTGCAAGCCCGCTCTACGTGCGCCGCGAGGAAGTGCCGGCGGAACTGATCGAGCGCGAGAAGGCGATCTACCGCGAGAAGGCGAAAGAGAGCGGCAAGCCCGACGCCATCATCGAGAAGATTCTCGACGGGCAGATCAACAAGTACTTCGCGGACATCTGCCTGCTGGAGCAGCCCTACGTGAAGGATCCGGACAAGACGGTCCAGACCTACCTGAACGAGACCATCGCAGCCATCGGCGAGAACATGAGCATCCGTCGCTTCGCCAGGTTCGTCCTGGGCGAGGGGCTCGCCAAGAAGGAAAGCGATTTCGCGGCAGAGGTCGCCGCGGCGGTCGGCGCTTAACAAGTCCTACGGGAGCCGGCCATGCAAATGGGCGGCTCTTTTTTTACCCAAAAACCCAAAAACGTGAAAAGTGAAAGGTGAAAGGTGAATTTTTTTCACCCTTCACCCTTCACCTTTCACCCTTCACGCTCCACGCTTCTACGCAAGGTGACTACCATGGCCGAACCCTACTACAAAAGAGTACTTCTGAAGCTCTCCGGCGAAGCCCTGGGCGGCGACCAGGGATACGGCATTGACCCGAACACCATCACCACGATCGCCCGCGAGGTGAAGCAGGTGGTGGAACTCGGCGTGCAACTCTCGCTTGTGATCGGCGGCGGCAACATCTTCCGCGGTCTGGCCGCCTCCTCCAAGGGGATGGACCGCGCCAGCGCCGACTACATGGGGATGCTCGCCACCATGATCAACTCGCTCGCCCTTCAGGACGCCCTGGAGAAGGTCGGTGTGGACACCCGGGTCCAGTCGGCGATCGCCATGGCCGAGGTGGCCGAGCCCTACATCCGCCGGCGCGCCATCAGGCACCTGGAGAAGGGGCGGGTGGTCATCTTCGGCGCCGGCACCGGCAACCCGTACTTCACCACGGACACCGCGGCAAGCCTCAGGGCGATGGAGATCGGCGCCGACGTGATCCTCAAGGGGACCAAGGTGGACGGCGTCTACTCCGCCGACCCGAAAAAGGATCCCTCCGCCACCAAATACGGGAGCCTGACCTATCTCGAGGTGCTGAGAAAGGGGCTACAGGTCATGGACGCCACCGCCATCTCGCTCTGCATGGACAACAGCCTTCCGATCATCGTCTTCGACGTGACGACCGACGGCAACGTCGTCCGGGTCGTCTGCGGAGAGCGGATCGGCACCATCGTCAAAGGAGACTAGTATGATAAAGGATGTCATCGCAAACATGAACCTCCACATGGACAAGTCCATCGACTCGCTCAGGAAGGAGTACCAGCGTGTCCGTACCGGCCGCGCCAGTACCTCTTTGCTCGACGAGGTGAAGGTGGAATTCTACGGTAACATCTCCCCGGTGAACCAGGTGGCGACCCTTTCGGTCCCCGAGGCGAGGACCATCACCATCCAGCCTTGGGACTCGAAGATGATCCAGCCGATCGAGAAGGCGATCATGAACGCGAACCTCGGTCTGACGCCGGCAAACGACGGCAAGGTGATCCGCCTGAACCTCCCGCCGCTCACCGAGGAGAGGCGCAAGGACATCGTCAAGCAGCTCAAAAGGGATGCCGAGGATGCCAAGGTGGCGCTTCGCAACATCCGGCGCGACGCCATCGACTCCCTCAAGAAGCTGGAGAAGGATAAGCAGATCTCCGAGGACGAGCTGAAGCGGGCCGAGAAGGAAGTCCAGGATTTCACCAACAGTCATGTCGCAAAGATCGACGACGTGTTTGCCCATAAGGAAAAAGAGGTCATGGAGGTCTAAGCGCCCTCCCGCAGCAGGGGGGATATTCCCCCCTGCCTCTTCCGCCGCGTGGTATATGGGACCCGTTTTTCGCGCAAACCCCGGTTATATGGGGATTTTTTGTTTTTAGGGTGGCTATGGATACATTGAAGCCGGAAAATCTCCCCGGGCACCTCGCCGTGATCATGGACGGCAACGGTCGCTGGGCCAAGCAGCGGATGCTGCGCCGGATCGTCGGACACCAGAAGGGGGTCGAGACGGTCCGAGTGATCGTCGAGGAATGCTCGCGCCTGGGGATCCGCTACCTCACGCTGTTCGCCTTTTCCGCCGAAAACTGGCTCAGGCCGAAGACGGAGGTCAAGGCGCTGATGGCGCTGTTGAAGCAGTACATCCGTGGGGAGATCACGCGGATGATGCAAAACGACATCCGGTTCAACGTGATCGGCAACCGTGCCGACCTCCCGGACGACGTGAACCGGGAGATCGACTCCGCCATCCGGAAAACGGCGGAAAACCGCGGCATGCTGCTGACCTTGGCGCTTTCCTACGGCGGACGCCAGGAGATCGTCTCGGCGGCCAAGCGGCTCGCCATAGAGGTCGCGGCAGGAAGGCTCGACCCGGAGAGTATCGACGAGCGGCTCATGAACGGCTCCCTGTACACCGCCGGCATTCCCGACCCCGACCTGCTGATCAGGACCAGCGGCGAGATGCGCATCAGCAACTTCCTGCTCTGGCAGCTCGCCTATGCGGAACTCTATTTCACCGAGGTTAACTGGCCCGACTTCGACAGGAACGAACTGGCCCGTGCCTTTCGCGACTACCAGTCCAGGGAGCGCAGGTTCGGCATGACCAGCGACCAGCTCCGCGAGGAGCAGGCGTAAGCCTTCGCTTCTGGTTCATACCCATAGGAGTCCGCCATCAAACGACTAGTCACCGCCGCGATACTGCTGCCGCTGCTGATACTTATCACGCTGAAGGCCACGGCATTCCAATTCTCCCTGCTGGTCTTCCTGCTGGCGCTTTTGGGGCTGGATGAATTCTACCGGATGGCGCTGCCGTCGCGCCGGGGCGAGGGGAGGGTCGCGGCAGTCGCCGGCGCCTGTGCGGTCTTCTCGCTCTTCGCCGCCAACCCAATGGTGCCGCTCATGGCACTCACCCTTCTCGTGCTCACCTTCTGTCTGATCGCGCTGTTCAGGCTCAAGGAGATCCCTCAGGCAGCCGGAGATGCGGCGCTGGTGCTGATGGGGTTTCTCTATGTGCCGCTGCTCCTGTCGCACCTGATCATGATCCGGATGCTGCCGCACGGCGTCCCCTGGCTCTTCCTGATCATGGTGATCGTCATGACCGGCGACAGCGCCGCCTTCTATGTCGGCTCCTCGTTCGGCAGGACCAAGCTCTACCCTGCAGTAAGCCCGAAGAAGAGCGTTGAGGGATCCCTGGGCGGCCTCGCCGGGAGCGTGATCGGCGCTCTCCTCTCCAGGGCTCTGTTTTTCCCCGAACTCACCGTGGTCGACTGCATCGCAACGGCGCTTCTCTTGGGCGTGCTTGGTCAGTTGGGCGACCTGTTCGAATCGCTCATCAAGAGAAGTTGCGGGGTGAAGGACTCCGGCGTCATCTTCCCCGGCCACGGCGGCATACTGGACCGGCTGGACAGTATCCTGTTCGCGGGCCCCGCAGCCTTCTACTACGCCTATTTCCTGTTTCCGCTGAATTAAAGGCGGTTCAAGGTTCAAGGTTCTAGGTTCAAGGTTCTAGGTTCTAGGTTCTAGGTTCTAGGTTCTAGGTTTCAAACATGCGGACTGATTGAACTTGAGCCGCTTCTTTTTATGCATTGCACATAGAACGTAGAACGTAGCACGTAGAACGGCCTTTCCTGCGAGGGTTATATGAAAAAGCTCACCATTCTCGGTTCCACGGGTTCCATCGGGGTCAGCACCCTGGAGGTCGTCGCCGCGCAGCCCGAGATGTTCCGTGTGGTGGCGCTGACGGCCGGCGCCAACCTGGAACTCCTGAAAAGCCAGATCGAGACCTTCAAGCCGGGGCTCGTTTCGGTGCTCACGCCGGAGAAGGCCCGCACGCTGAGCCGGATGCTCTCGGGGAAGAAACCGGAGATCGTGCACGGTGTGGAGGGGATGATCGCCGCGGCGACTGCTCCCGAGACGACCATGGTGGTCGCGGCAATCGTCGGCGCGGCAGGGCTGGTGCCGACCACGGCAGCGATCATGGCGGGCAAGGACGTAGCTCTCGCCAACAAGGAGACCCTGGTCACAGCCGGACACCTGGTGATGGACATGGTGCGCGAGGCGGGGGTGAAGCTCTACCCGGTGGACAGCGAGCACTGCGCGGTGTTCCAGTCCATGGCGGGGCACCGAAACGAAGACATCGCCAGAGTCATCCTGACCGCATCGGGCGGCCCCTTCCTGAACTGGGGCAAGGAGCGGCTGCTGAAGGCTACCGTGACCGACGCCTTGAACCATCCCAACTGGAGCATGGGCAGGAAGATCACCGTCGATTCCGCCACCATGATGAACAAGGGACTGGAGGTGATCGAGGCACGCTGGCTCTTTGACATCCCGGTCCAGCGGATCGCGGTCAACATCCACCCGCAGAGCATTATCCACTCCATGGTAGAATACGTTGACGGCAGCGTCATGGCGCAACTTGGCGTGCCCGACATGAAGGGACCGATCGCCTACGCGCTCACCTATCCGGCCCGGGTGAGGTCGGGGGTGAAACCGCTCGATCTCACAGCACTCTCCGGGCTCACCTTCTTCAACCCGGACACGGAGCGCTTTCCCGCGCTGCAGCTTGCCTATCGGGCAGCGGAGTCGGGTGAGAGCATGCCCGCGGTGATGAACGCCGCCAACGAGATTGCGGTCGAGGCGTTTCTGGAGGGGAGGATCGGCTTCATGGCGATAGCGGAGTCGATCGAGAAGGTCATGGGGCTGCATGCCCCGCATGCGCTCAACTCCATCGAGGAGGTGCTCGAGGCCGACCGCTGGGGGAGAATTACCGCTAGAAAGGTACTCGGGGTACCCGGTTAAGCAGTTATAACACAGATATCCGGAGCATCTCGGGTATAATACCTCGAGGTTGAAACTGCGCCCCCTCCCAAGGGGAGGCAGGAAAAGGGTGTTGCCAGAGCAAATCCCGTCACCCTCCGATGCAATCGGGCATCCGGGGGCATCGCGTCTCAGGAAGCCGTTGTCGGGCTTCTACGGTAGAGGAAAGCTTTATGAGCATATTGTACGCAATCATTGCCCTGGGGGTACTGATCTTCATTCATGAACTGGGTCACTTCATCTTCGCCAAGGCCTTTGGAGTCGGGGTGGAGAAGTTCTCGCTCGGGTTTGGCCCCAAGATCTTCGGCAAGAAGGTGGGGGAGACGGAATACCTGTTGTCGGCACTACCGCTGGGCGGCTATGTGAAGATGGTCGGGGAAGGGGAGGACGTCGAACTGGCCGAGGCCGACAGGCACCGCTCCTTCGCGGACAAGCCGGTGCTTCAGAGGATCGTCATCGTCGCAGCAGGGCCGTTATTCAACCTGCTTTTCGCCCTGGTCCTATTCATCGTCATCTACATGATCGGGGTTCCCGCCGTTACCACCAAGATCGGCGAGGTGGTTGCCGGAAAGCCCGCCGCCAGGGCCGGGATGCTGGCCGGCGACCGGATCACCGCGGTGAACGGCAAGCCGGTGGACCGGTGGGACAGTTTCGCCAAGATCATCATGGAGGGGAAGCTCGCGCCGCTTGAGGTCGAAGTGCAGCGTGGCCAGTCGGCTCTGAAGTTCAAGATGGTGCCGGAGAGCCGGACCACGAAGAACATCATCGGGGACACGGTCACCCAGCCGGTAGTCGGTGTCGTGGCAGCGGGTGAATCGGTAATCGACCACTTCCCGCCGGGAGAGGCGATTGTCAGAGGGAGCACCCAGTGCTGGACCGTGATCAAGCTGACCGTGCTCTCGCTGGTTCGGCTGGTGGAGCGGGCCATCCCGCTGGACAACATCGGCGGTCCCATCATGATCGTGAAGATGGCCGGCCAGCAGGCGGCGGAAGGGGTAGTGAACTTCCTCGCCTTCATGGCGCTTTTGTCGGTGAACCTCGGTGTGCTCAACCTGCTGCCGGTGCCGATCCTGGACGGCGGGCACCTCGCCTTCTTCGTGATCGAGCTCATCATAGGAAGGCCGGTCAGCAAGAGAGCCCGCGAGATCGCCCAGCAGGTGGGCCTCGTGCTCCTGATCAGTCTCATGATGCTAGCCTTCTACAACGACATCGCCCGTATGTTCATGGGGAAAGCGTAGGGACGAAAGGCCTTAACGCGGAGACGCGGAGGGTCAAAGGCGCGGAGAAGGACAAAAGGCGGGGGCTCTCCAGTTCCAGTTTCTGGTCACTCTTTCCTTGTTTTCCTTGCGTCTCCGCGTCTCTGCGTCTCTGCGTTAGAGCCTTTGATTCTGCACCCTTGGGCAATAATAACCACTCGAACTGGACTCACGTGAAGATACTTACCATAGATACCTCCAGCAACTGCTCTTCCGTCGCGCTCAGCGACGGCGCCTCCCTGCTCGGTGAATGCATCCTCGGCGAAGACCGCTGCAATTCCGGAAGACTCCCCGATTCCATCTCCAAGCTCCTCGCGGCCGCGGGGCTCACCCCCGACGGCCTCGATGCCTTCGCTGTATCGCTTGGCCCCGGCTCCTTCACCGGCGTCCGGGTCGGCATCGCCACGGTGAAGGGTCTCGCCATCGCCACGGGAAAGCCTGTGGTCGGCTTCTCCTCGCTGGCGATGCTCGCCATGAACCTCCCCTTCAGCTCGGCCCAGATCGCCCCGATGTTCGACGCCAGAAAGAGCGAGGTCTACGCCGCCCTGTACCGCTGCGGCTCGCTTCCCGAAGCTCTCTCCCCGGACGCCGTCCTGCCTCCGGCCCGGTTCCTGGCGGGCATCGACCGCCCGACCCTTTTCGTAGGTGACGGGGCGCTCCGTTACCGCGACCTGATCCGCTCGACCCTGGGCGAACTCGCGCTCTTTCCCCCCTGGCACGCCGACCTGCCGCGCGCCTCGGCCGGCGCGGTCATCGCGCTCGATGCAGCCCTGAAGGGGAACTTCAGACACCTCGCACAGCTAAATCCCACCTACCTGCGGGCCTCCGAAGCTGAACTGGCAAAACGACGACGGGAAACAGTTTAACACCGTTCTAGAAGCAGTTGACAGTTCGGTTCTAATGTATTATGTTGATCGTTCATCTAATTTCGGGTTAACTTCTTTTAAACACAATGCTTTTTACCTAAATCAACTGCCGGTTTGCCGATCCCGAACAGGATCGCGACCGGTTCAGGGGGAACTATATGCGTAGCGATACTATTACTCAAGGCCTGGAGCGCACGCCGCACCGGGCTCTCCTGAAAGGGACCGGACTGCCGCAAAGCGAGATGGGGAAGCCCTTCATCGGCATTGCGACCAGCTTCACGGACCTGATACCGGGCCACGTCGGCATGAGGGACCTGGAGCGCTTCATCGAGAAGGGGGTCCACACCGGCGGCGGTTATTCCTTCTTCTTCGGCATCCCCGGGGTCTGCGACGGCATCTCCATGGGACACAAGGGGATGCACTATTCGCTCCCCACCCGCGAGCTGATCGCGGACATGGTGGAGTCGGTTGCCGAGGCGCACCGGCTGGACGGCCTGGTGCTCCTGACCAACTGCGACAAGATCACCCCCGGCATGCTGATGGCGGCGGCCCGTCTCGACATCCCGTGCATCGTGGTGACCGCAGGTCCCATGATGAGCGGACGCGGTGACGCAGGACGCCGCTACTCCTTCGTCACCGACACCTTCGAGGCAATGGCGCGCTACAAGGCCGGCGTCATCGACGACAAGGAACTCGCCCGCTGCGAGGAGAACGCCTGTCCCGGCATGGGTTCCTGCCAGGGACTCTTCACCGCGAACACCATGGCGATCCTGACCGAGACCCTCGGCATGAGCCTGCCGCGCTGCGGCACGGCACTTGCCGTCTCGGCCCTGAAGAGGCGCATCGCCTTCGCCTCCGGGGAGCGGATCGTCGAGATGGTGCACCAGAACATCACCCCGCGTTCCATCATGACCCGCGACGCCTTCGAAAACGCCATCAGGGTCGACCTGGCTCTGGGGGGTTCATCCAACACCGTGCTGCATCTGCTCGCCATCGCCCACGAGGCGGAGGTGGAGTTGCCGCTTGCCACCTTCGACGTCCTTTCCAAGGAAACCCCGCAGATCGCCTCCATGAACCCTGCAGGTGAGCATTTCATGGAAGATCTCGACGCGGCTGGCGGGGTCGCCGGCGTTCTGAAACAACTTGGCGACAAGATCAAGGATTGCCCGACCGTCTTCGGGCTCACCACCCACCAGCTCGCGGCGAGCCTGGAAGGGGTGGACGAGGATGTCATCCGTCCCATGTCCGCGCCGGTCAAGGAAGAGGGGGGGATTGCGGTCCTGTTCGGCAACATAGCTCCCATGGGGGCCGTGGTGAAGCAGTCCGGCGTCTCCGACAAGATGATGAAATTCTCCGGTCAGGCGCGCTGCTTCGATTCCGAGGAGATGGCCATGGCCGCCATGATGGGCGGCGCCGTCAAGAGCGGCGACGTGGTGGTGATCCGCTACGAGGGGCCCAAGGGGGGACCCGGCATGAGGGAGATGCTGGCACCGACCGCGGCACTCATGGGCCTTGGCCTGGGAGACTGCGTGGCGCTCATCACCGACGGCCGTTTCTCGGGAGGCACCCGCGGCCCCTGCATCGGTCACATCTCGCCCGAGGCGGCTGTGGGCGGTCCCATCGCCCTGATCGAGGACGGCGACCCGATCGAGCTCGACATCCCGGCGCGCTCGCTCAGGCTTCTGGTAACCGAGGCGGAACTGGCAGAGCGGCGCAGCCGCTGGAGCGCGCCCGAGCCGAAGATCAAGAAGGGGTGGCTGGCACGCTACGCGAAGGTCGTCACCTCCGCCCACACCGGCGCGATCACCACGGCGGATTAAAAACTCGTTTTCAGTTTTCGGTTTTCAGTTGGTAGGTCGTCGTCAATTGTCAATTATCAATTGTCAATTGCTGTTAAAGTATCGGGGGATTTATGAAAATGAACGGTGCGCGCATACTTTTGGAGTGTCTGAAACGAGAAGGCGTCGATACCATCTTCGGGTATCCCGGGGGGACGGTCATCAACCTGTACGACGAGCTCTTCTCCTTCAAGGAGATCCGGCACATTCTGCCGCGTCACGAACAGGCCGGTGTCCACGCCGCCGACGGCTTCGCGCGCGCAACAGGTAAGGTCGGTGTGGCGATCGCCACCTCCGGCCCGGGGGCGACCAATACCATCACCGGCATCGCGACCGCCTACATGGACTCCATCCCGATGGTGATCGTAACCGGCCAGGTCCCGACCGCCCTGATCGGCAACGACGCCTTCCAGGAAGCGGACATCATGGGGATCACCCGTCCCTGCACCAAGCACAACTTCCTGGTGAAGGACGTGAAGGATCTCGCGCTGATCATGAAGAAGGCCTTCTACATCGCCCGCACCGGGCGCCCGGGGCCGGTCCTGGTCGACCTCCCCAAGGACGTGCAGATGGCGCAGACCGAGTTCCACTACCCGGAAACCGTGGAAATCCGGGGCTACAAGCCGACCGTCGAGGGACATCCGAAGCAGGTGGAGAAGGCCGTCTCCATGATCCTGCACGCGAAAAAGCCGGTCATCTACGTCGGCGGCGGCGTGATCCTAGGCAACGCGGCCGGGGAACTGACAGAGCTTGCCAGGCGTCTCGGCATCCCGGTCACCACGACCCTCATGGGGCTTGGCTCCTTTCCCGAGGACGACAGCCTCTCGCTCGGCCTGCTCGGCATGCACGGCACCTATTACGCCAACATGGCGGTCTCGCATTGCGACCTCCTGATCGCCGTGGCGGCGCGCTTCGACGACCGGGTAACCGGAAAGATCGCCTCCTTTGCGCCGCATGCCAAGATCGTCCATATCGATGTCGATCCGACCTCGATCAAGAAGAACGTGCGCGTCGATCTCCCTATCGTAGGAGACGTGCGCGAGGTGCTGCTGCAGATGTTGAAGGTCACCGAAAAGCCCGACGAATCCAGGGCCGACATCGCCCCCTGGAAGGCGGAGATCGACGGGTGGAAGGCGAAGCACCCGATGACCTACCAGCAAACGGGGACCGTGATCAAGCCGCAGTACGTGATACAGAGGCTGCGCGCCCTCTCCGACCCGGACGCCATCGTCGCTACCGACGTGGGGCAGCACCAGATGTGGACCGCCCAGTTCTTCGGCTTCACCACTCCCCGGACCCTGCTATCCTCCGGCGGGCTCGGCACCATGGGTTACGGCCTTCCCGCCGCCATGGGGGCGCAGGCGGCCTTTCCGGACCGGCAGGTGATCACCATTTGCGGCGACGGCGGCTTCCAGATGAACCTGCAGGAACTCGCCACCATCGTGCAGAACCGGCTCAACGTGAAGATCTGCATCCTGAACAACAACTTCCTCGGCATGGTGCGTCAGTGGCAGGAGCTCTTCTTCGACAAGCGCTACTCCTCGACCTGCATGGAACTCCCGATCGACTTCATCAAGCTTGCCGAGGCCTTCGGCGCCACCGGGCTTCAGGCCACCAAGGTGGACGAGGTGGATGAGGTGATCAAGAAGGGATTCGCCACCCCGGGCCCGGTCCTGATGGAGTTCAAGATCGCGCGTGAGGAGAAGGTGCTGCCGATGGTGCCGGCCGGCGCCTCGCTGACCGAAATGGTGCTGGCGTCGTAGTCAATGAAGAGTTTGTGATTCTCGTTGTCAATTGTCCATCGTCAATTGTCAATTGCTTCCGGAGGTTTTATGAGACATACCATAGCAGTGCTCGTTGAAAACGAATTCGGCGTCCTCTCCCGCGTCGTGGGCCTTTTTTCCGGGCGCGGCTTCAATATCGACTCGCTCACCGTCGCGCCGACCAACGACGAATCCCTGTCCCGGATCACCGTGGTCACCCGCGGCGACGAACAGATCATCGAGCAGATTACCAAACAGCTCAACAAGCTGATCGACGTGATAAAGGTGATAGATTTCGAGCCGGAAAACGCCATTGAGCGGGAGATGGTGCTGGTGAAGGTCTCCGCCGAGGACGAAAGCCGCGCCGAGGTGCTGAGAATCGCCGACATCTTCCGCGCCAAGGTGATCGACGTGACGCCGAAATCGTACACCCTTGAGGCGACCGGAACCCCTGCCAAGGTAAGCGCCATGGTGGAGCTGTTGCGCCCGCTCGGCCTGAAGGAGCTGGTCAGCACCGGACCGGTGGTGATCGGCCGCGGCGCGAAAGGGTGGAAGGGGTAGAAAGGCAGGTAGGAAAGGCAGGTAGGAAAGGCAGGTAGGAAAGGCAGGTTAAGGTAAAGGTAAAGGTAAACAGAAACAAGGCAGGTTAAGGTAAAGGTGAAGGTAAACAGAAACAGAAAGAAAGAAAGAAAGAAAGAAAGAGAAACAGAAAGAAAAAATTAAGAATGGATCAGTAATGGGATCGGGATCGGAGCTTGGGTTAAGGCTCCGGTCAGGTCTGCTTGCCAGTAGCTTGTTTTCATTGCACCAGGGGCCGTTTTCGAGCTATAATCTCGCGTTGGTGCGAGAACTGTCGATTACGGCCTCTTTGCTGTTTCCGCCGAGCTGACCCGCCTCCGGCCCGTGCAACCCGGCTCTTTGATGCCTCTTTGTTTGCCGATGAGACACGTTCCGGCTTTTTCCCCAAACCCTTTCAAGAGGTAACTAGATGCGCAACACAAATACCCCGATCGCTGCAGAGGGGTACCCCTTCATACTCGGCTTCTTCACACTGTCTCTCGTCTTAGCGCTTCTCGGGCATTACCTGCATTCAGCCTTCATGGTTCCCGCTTCGTTATGCCTGCTGCTGACCGTTTTCACCGCGTTCTTCTTCAGAAATCCGGAGCGCAAGACCCCCGAGAACGAAAATACCGTAATTGCTCCTGCCGACGGCGTGGTGATCTTTTCCGGCAAGGTCGTGGAACCGCACACCTCTGCCGAAATGGAGAAGATCAGCATCTTCATGTCGGTTTTCAACGTCCACGTGAACCGGGCACCCATCACCGGCAAGGTGCTGGACAGCTTCTACACCAAGGGGAAGTTCTTTGACGTGAGGGACGAGCGTGCCAGCTTCGAGAACGAGCAGCAGGGCCTGGTACTTGAACCCGCCCCGGGCCTGAGACTCGTGGTGGTGCAGGTGGCCGGTCTCATCGCCAGGCGTATCGTCTGCTACGCCAAGGTCGGAGACATGCTGATCAGGGGGCGCAGGTACGGCCTGATCCGTTTCGGATCCCGGCTCGATGTCTACTTCCCGCTCGGGACCAAGATCCAGGTTGCCATGGGACAAAAGACTGTTGCAGGTGAAACCGTGCTGGGGATACTGCCGTGAGCGTAGAAAGGCCCAAGATCGAGAGGGAGGGGATGCGCAAGGGGATCTACATCCTCCCCAACCTGTTCACTGCGGGAAGCCTGTTCGCCGGCTTCTACTGCATGGTCTCCACGGTAAACGGAGACTACAAGACGGCTGCGCTCTGGATTCTCGCCTCGTCCATCTTCGACGGACTGGACGGCAAGGTCGCCCGCCTGACCGGCACCTCAAGCAAATTCGGGGTCGAATTCGATTCCCTGGCCGACGTGGTCTCCTTCGGGGCCGCGCCCGCTCTTTTGATGTACTGCTGGGCGCTTAAGCCGTTCGGCAGGCTCGGCTGGCTCGCCGGATTCCTGTTTCTGGTCTGCGCGGCGCTGCGGCTGGCGCGCTTCAACGTTCAGGTGGACACGGTGGAGAGCAAGCGGTTCGTCGGGCTGCCGACTCCCGCCGCCGCCAGCATGGTCTCCGCCACGGTGCTCCTCTTCTATCACTTCGGCTGGCCCAGTTCCTACAACAAGCTCGCCATCCTGATCCTGATCTACTTCCTGGCCTTGCTCATGGTGTCGAACGTCCGCTTCAACTCCTTCAAGGACCCCGGGCTCATCAAGCGGCAGCCCTTCGCCTTCCTGGTGCTGGCGATACTGCTTCTGATCGTGATCGCCGCGGAGCCGGTGGTCATGCTTTTCACCATCTTCATCTGCTACATCCTTTCCGGGCCGATCGGTTTCGTTATGGGGTGGCCGCGCCGGCGCAGGCTTGAGAAGGCGCTGCACAAGGGTTATTCGGAGATGTCGGGGAAGAAGCAACAGTAGCGGCTTGCCCCGCCCCCCCTGTTTCGCTGGGGGTAGGGTGTTGGAAGATAAAATCGGCAGGCGATGGAGAAAAGCCTTGACAGCCGTCGCGGATTTTCCCTATTATCACGCGAAGTAATAAAGGCAGTGATGAGGAGTAGTAGCCTCCCCTTCCCCTACAGAGAGCCGGTGGTTGGTGCAAACCGGTGAGGAAGCAGGTGAACTCGCCTCGGAGCCGTCGTGGTGAAAAGCCGGTGTCAGTTGTCGGTTGACGGTTTTCGGTGCTAACTGAAAGCTGGAAACCGTGAACTGAAAACGGTTTAGCCATGGCCGTCAGCCCGCGTAAAGGGTGCACGAGGTCCGCCGTCCAGGCGGATGAAAGAGGGTGGTACCGCGGAAGCTATTTCAAGCCTTCGCCCCTTGCTGGGGCGGAGGCTTTTTCTGTTTTCGGGGCCGCAGGTTTCAGCGCCGGATTTGCGGCCGGACAGTGGCATTTGTTGCAATATCTGGTTTAATTGACGTGCTAATGAGACTGAGGAAAATTCAGGCAGGGTAACCATGGACAGGGGGGAGCACAAGTGAAAAATACCACGGAACCAAGGACCATCAAGATCTTCGACACCACGCTCAGAGACGGGGAGCAGTCCCCGGGTGCCAGCATGAACATAGAGGAGAAGCTCCGCCTCGCCAAGCAGCTGCAAAAACTGAACGTGGACGTCATCGAGGCCGGTTTCCCGATCGCTTCCGACGGGGACTTCGAGGCGGTGAAGAAGATTGCCCAGACCATCAAGGGTCCGGAAATCGCCGGCCTTTGCCGCTCCGGCTTCAAGGACATCGACCGCGCCTGGGATGCGCTCAAGTACGCGGAGGAGAGGGGGAGGATCCATACCTTTATCGCCACCTCCGACATACACATGAAGTACAAGCTGCAGATGGCCCCGTCCGACGTGCTGGACGCCGCCGTTAAGGGTGTGAAGCGGGCGCGCTCCTACACCAACAACGTGGAGTTCTCCTGCGAGGACGCCGTCAGGACCGACCTGAAGTTCCTGGCCGAGGTGGTCGGCGCCGTCATCGACGCGGGCGCCACCGTGGTGAACATACCCGATACGGTCGGCTACACCATCCCGTTCGAGTACTTCAACATCATCAAGTACCTGAAGGACAACGTCAGGAACATCGAGGACGCCATCATCTCGGTGCACTGCCACAACGACCTGGGGCTTTCCGTCGCCAACTCGATCGCCGCCGTGCAGGCGGGCGCGGGCCAGGTGGAGTGCACCATCAACGGCATCGGCGAGCGGGCCGGGAACTGCTCCCTGGAGGAGTTCGTCATGGCGATCAGGACGCGCGGCGACATCCTTCCCTTCAGGACCAACGTGTTGACCGAGCAGCTGACCCCCGCGAGCCGGCTCTTGACCACCGTGACCGGGATCGTGGTGCAGCAGAACAAGGCTATCGTAGGCGCCAACGCCTTCGCCCACGAGGCGGGGATCCACCAGCACGGCATGCTGATGGAGAAATCGACCTACGAGATCATGACGCCGGAGTCGGTCGGCCTCAAGGCGAGCGCACTGGTGCTCGGCAAGCACTCCGGGCGCCACGCCTTCAAGAAGAGGCTCGAGGAGCTGGGCTACGAGCTCGACGACGACAACCTGAACAAGGCTTTCACCCGCTTCAAGTCGCTGGCCGACCTGAAAAAGGAGGTCTTCGACGAGGATCTCGACGCCATCGTTGCGGACGAGATCATGCGGGTGAACGAGAAGTACAAGCTCTCCCACATCACCGTCACCTGCGGCTCCTTCGCCGTCGCCACCGCGACCGTGCAGATGGAGATCGACGGTGAGCAGCTGCGCACCGCGGAGCTGGGCGACGGCCCGGTAGACGCCACGCTGAAGGCGATCAAGAAGCTTTCCAAGACCGATGCCAAGCTGATCCAGTACAACGTCGGTTCCATCACCGGCGGCACCGACGCGCTCGGCGAGGTCACGGTCAGGATCGAGGGGGGGGAGCGGACCGTCATCGGGCGCGGCTCCTCGACCGACATCATCGAGGCCTCCGCAAAGGCGTACATCGACGCCCTGAACCGGCTCCATTTCGCGACCGTGCGGGACATCGAGACGCTGTAAACTCCAAAACCGGGAAGTTAATGCCGAAAAGGGGGCCTCTGGCCCCCTTTTTTTGACCTGATTAGTCCGAACCCGCCTGAGGCACGTTTTGCCGGAGAGGAACTTTACCAAGCTGCAACGCTCCTGATACCCGATCCCCCCCTTTGACAAAGGGGGGACAGGGGGGATTTGCCTTTGAAGTTTCTCGAAGCGCCGATCTTCCGGTGTCAACTCCCTCCCCCTTCAGCCTTCGCCAAGGCTACGGCTGACAAGTCAGGGGGGGAGCTCAGGAGGGGGATGGGGGTGTTTTCGGCACCGGAGCTACCCCATCCCCACCCCAACCCTCCCCTTGAAGGGGAGGGAGTTCTATCAGCGGCTAGCCGCGCTTTTTTCGCGTTGCAATCCTTAAGTCGCTGTGCCATCCTGTTCACGAATTTCTGGAGAACCGTGCTCATGAGACTATTGCTCCTGCTTGGCATATTCTTCACCGCTACCGGATTTAGCTGCGCCGGCGCGGCTTCGGATTGGCAAAGCTTCGGCTTTGACGGCAACGGATTTGTAAAGGGTGCCGCGAGCGCCGCGATACGGGTCCGGGACGGCTACCTACCCGTGCCGGCCGACGCTCTCGCGCCCCGCGAGGATCAGCTCCCGGAAGGTACCGGTGCCGTCGCCCTGCTCTGCTTCCAGCAGCGCTCGGGTGGAAAGCTCAAGTCCCAGTCGGCTGTTGCGCCGATGGCCGGCGTGGCCGTCACGGTGACCGGAAACTCGCTGACCCTTGCTGCGCGCAGCGACGCCAGCGGATACCTGATACTGGCGCTGACTCCGGGCAGCTACGACTTTCGGCTCTTCGGCCTCTCCAAAAAGGTGGCCGTGGAGCATGGTAAAACCGCCCTTGTTGCAATGAGGGGAGGCAAAAGGATGGTGGATTAGTGGCGAAATCTTTTCTGGTGCGGGCGGTATTTCTTTTTCTCCTGCTTCCCGCCGTTGTTTCCGGGGCTCTTCTTGACGATTATTACCTGACCAAGTTCGGTGCAGACGCGCAGAGGCCAAAGGCTGTTACTGCAGTCGTCCCGGGAGAGGTTATTCCGGCCGAACGCTGCCGCACACAGCTCTATCGCAGCCTGAAGCGGGACTGGAATCTACTGGAACCGACCACGAAGAGGACCCTCGCTAAGTACGTGTCGAGACCCTTCCTCGCCAACAAGGCGACCTTTTTGTCCCCCGGCGGGCATTTTACCATCCACTATGCTACCACACCCGTTCCCGCGGTAACGGGATCGGACGCACCCGATCTTACCGACGCGGACAGCGACGGCGTGCCGGACTGGATCGAGAAGGTGGCAGCGGTCTTCGACCACGTCTACAACGTCGAGGTCACCGAGATGCAATACCGGCAGCCTCCGGGTTCGAGGTACGACGTCTATCTCAGGGATCTCGTCTCTGAGAGAGCCTTCGGATTCACCACTGACGATGGTGCTCCGCCTTTTCCGGCGACCTCCGTGGTCAGCTACATCGAGATCGACCGGGCCTTCACCAATCCCATCTTCACGGAAACGCCCAGCCGTACATACACCCCGGAGCAGGTCCTGCAGCTCACGGCCGCGCACGAGTTCCATCACGCCATACAGTTCGGCTACAACTATTATTTCGACTTCTGGTACGCAGAGGTGACCGCCACCTGGATGGAGGACGAGCTCTACGACTCCGTGAACCAGCTCTACGACTATCTGCCGAGCTATCTGCCGAAGACCAGCACGCTCTCCCTCAATGCGCCCCTTGGCGACAATTCCGAGTACGGCCGCTGGATCTTCAACCGCTATCTCGCCGAGCGCCACTCGCCCTCCCTGATCAGGGATATCTGGGTCAAGCTCGGGACCATGCCGGCTACCGCTGACGGCAGCGACATCCCGATGCTTCCGGTAATCGACACCGTGATCAAGGCAAACGCAAGCACGCTGGCCGCCGATTTCACAGGCTTCGCCAAGAGACTGTACCTGCGGAACTGGGCGACCCACACCTCCGACATCGGCTTGATACCGATCGTAGCTCCCCAGGCCACCTTCACCACCAGTACGGTCGACGTGTCGCAGATCAGTGCCAAGATTGCGTCACTTCCCAAGTTCGCCTTCGCCTACTACAAGTTCCTGCCGGGCATCATGGCGCCGGCAGATCTCACGCTGACGCTGTTAAATGTGCCGGCGGGGGTTGAGATCGTCGCCATAAAAAAGGGGACCAACGGCACAATTCAGGAGTACGCCCTGCAACGGGCATCGGGGACCATCACCGTCCCCTCGTTCAATACGACCGGCACGTCGGAGGTGCAACTGATCATCTGCAACATCACGAGCGATCCTGCGCCCGCTGCCGTGACTCCCGTCGCCTCCAGTGCAGGCAACACGGGTGGGGGGTGCTTCATCGCAACTGCGGCCTACGGCAGCTATCTGCATCCGAAGGTCGCCGGGCTGCGCCATTTCAGGGATGATCATCTGCTGACCAACGCCCCCGGGCGGCTCTTCGTCTCGCTTTATTACCGGCTGAGCCCGCCGGTGGCCCGGGTCATCGGGGAGCACGAGTGGATGCGGGTTGCAGCCAGGGGGCTGCTCGTGCCGTTGGTCCTTACCGTCGAGCATCCGGGAGGGGCGCTGGCGCTATTGCTCCTGTCGGGGGGAGGGGTGCTTTGGCGGCTGAAGCGGCGCCGTTTGGGGATGCATTTGGCTCCCGTTTCGTCCAAAGGCGCTGCCTGAGAGATGGCGCAGTATGATCGCGGCAGGAATGCCGCTGCTACGAAAAACAGTCGCGGCAGGAATGCCGTTCCCACAAAAGGTGTCCAAGCTCGACCGCATCGGCAAGGTGCGCTGCACCACGAAAAAAGGCCCCGCGCGGAGCAACTCCGGCGGGGCCTTTTTGTCGCAGTTTTTAAGGCTGCTTAGATCTTCTTGACGTTTGCTGCCTGGAGACCCTTGGGTCCGTTGGTCACGTCGAAGGAGACAGCTTCCCCCTCAGCCAGGGACTTGAAGCCTTCCCCGGTGATCGCGGAGAAGTGCACGAACACGTCCTCGCCGTTATCCTGCTCAATGAAACCGAACCCTTTTGCGTCGTTGAACCATTTAACCTTGCCCTGTGCCATTGTCCTGCCTCCTTTTGTTACCTCCGGAACTCTGCCGGATCTACGTGTGATGCTGCAATTTCCGGAGAGTTCTGGCTTGAAACGGCACAAAGCGATGATTCTCTTTGGCTTTTCGGCGCTGTCAACTTCCGAAACTAGCTGCTGGCGTAAAAATTAACACCGTATAATAACCTTGTCAAGAAAATATTTTTCAAAATTATTATCTGTGCAGCGGCTCCCAGAAGGTGTTTAGCCGCCCGATGAAGGCCATCAGCAGCCCGTAATGCTGGTGGTGGAAATGAAAGGCGATCCTCGGCAGCTCGAGCAGGTCCGGCTCGTCCGCCTCCTCGGGACGCGCCTTGATACGTTGGATGCTGCTACCCGGAAGCCGCAGCTCGGGGAACTCGTTCTCCAGCATCTCGATCTGCTCGTCCGTGATCTCCTTGTTCAGCCTGATGATCAGTTCGCGCTTCACGAAGCGTATCGAGTGGTAGTTGGTGTAGAACTGCTCGATCACCTGGACTGCTTCCTCGCAGCTCTTGGTGATGGTGAAGATGGAAAAGTCCTCCGCCGAGATGAATCCCATCACCAGGAGCTGCTCCTTCACGAACCTGAACCAGTGCTCCCAGTAGCCTGCCTCGTCATCCACCAGCACGAGCGGCTTGGGGGAGGTCTTGCCGGTCTGGATCAGGGTGAACACCTCCATCGCCTCGTCCTGGGTGCCGAACCCCCCCGGGAAGACGGCGATGGCGTCGGACTCCTTGACGAAGGCGACCTTCCTGTTGAAGAAGTACTTGTAGGTGATGAGCCGCGGGTTCTTGAGCATGATGGTGTTGGCGCTCTGCTCGAAGGGGAGCCGGATGTTGGCGGCAAAGGAGGCCTCGCTCCCTGCCCCTTCGTTTCCCGCCTGCATGATGCCGCCGCCGCCGCCGGTGATGATCATGTACCCCTTGTCCGCCAGGATCCGGCTGAAGCGCACGCATTTCTTGTACATCGGCTCCTCGGGGCCGGTACGCGCCGAGCCGAAGATGGTCACCTTCTTCTTGTGCCGGTACGGCGCGAAGACCAGGGTGGTGTAGCGCATCTCCTTCATGGTGTTGCTCAGGAGCTTCAGGTCCGCCAGGTAATCGGTGTCCTGGCCGGCCTTGAGCGCGGAGATGATCATCTCGCGCGCCAGGTCGGGATGGTGCACCCCCCCCGCCTTCGCCAGCAGTGCATCGATCATCTCGTCTATCTCGCCGTTTGTTCTGGTAAAGCGCAGTTGCATTGCCGGGGCTCCCCTGTTAGAATAGGTCGGCAAATTATAGCACGGTCGAAGCCTCAGGCAAATGTTTAATATGATTGAACAATTATTAGTTTGATTTGTTGCTTGCATTTTATTATTGTGGTCCGCTAGAGACTATATATTCCACCTCTTAAAAGGAAGCGCTACTTATGGGTATGACAACCGCTGAGAAGATATTCGCGGCCCATCTCGTGGATGAGCCGTTTGCAGGTACCAAGGTGCTGAAGATCGACGTGGTGATGTGCCACGAGATCACCACGCCGATAGCGATCGCCGACCTGATGGCCCGCGGCAAGGACCGGGTCTTCGATACCGGCAAGATCAAGGCGGTCATCGATCACGTGACCCCGAGCAAGGACTCCAAGACCGCGACCCAGGCCAAGATGCTCAGGGACTGGGCCAGGCGCCACGACATCAAGGACTTCTTCGACATCGGCGCCAACGGCGTCTGCCATGCCCTGTTCCCGGAGAAGGGTTTCATCAGGCCGGGGAACACGGTGATCATGGGGGACTCCCACACCTGCACCCACGGCGCCTTCGGCGCCTTTGCCGCCGGCGTCGGCACCACCGACCTCGAGGTCGGCATCCTGAAGGGGGTCTGCGCCTTCCGTGAGCCGAAGACGATCAGGATCAACCTGAACGGCACCCTCCCCAAGGGGGTTTTCGCCAAGGACGCCATCCTGCGCGTGATCGGGCATCTGGGCGTGAACGGCGCCACCGACCGCGTCATCGAGTTCGGGGGCCCCGTGGTCGCCGCGATGACGATGGAATCGAGGATGACGCTTTGCAACATGGCGATCGAGGCGGGCGGCACCTCCGGGATCTGCATGCCGGACCAGGTCACCGTCGACTACCTCTGGCCCTTCATCTCGGACTCCTTCGCCTCCAAGGACGAGGCGCTTGCCTCCTACGGCGCCTGGTGCTCCGATCCGGACGCCCAGTACGAGCAGGTGATCGACCTCGACCTCTCCGATCTCACGCCGCTTTGCACCTTCGGCTACAAGCCGGACCAGGTGAAGAGCGTGACGGAGATGGGCGACTCCCCCATCGACCAGGTCTACCTGGGCTCCTGCACCAACGGCAGGCTTGAAGACCTGAGGGTTGCCGCGGCGATCCTCAAAGGGAAGAAGATCGCTCCCAACGTGCGCGCCATCCTGTCGCCGGCGACCCCGCAGGTCTACAAGGATGCGGCCGCCGAGGGTCTGATCGAGATCTTTATGGAAGCGGGCTTTTGCGTCACCAACCCGACCTGCGGCGCCTGCCTGGGCATGAGCAATGGCGTGCTGGCCGAGGGCGAGGTCTGCGCCTCCACCACGAACCGCAACTTCATGGGACGGATGGGGAAGGGGGGGATGGTGCACCTGCTCTCTCCGGCTACCGCCGCCGCGTCCGCCATCGAGGGGAAGCTTGCTGACCCGCGCAAGTACCTGTAAAAACGTGAAAGGTGAAGGGTGAGAGGTGAAAGAACCTTGGCCTTTCGCCTTTCACTTTTCACCCTTCACCTTTCACGATTCAAGGAGACCAGATATGAAGAAATTTGGCGGCCCGGCCCTCTTTCTGGACCGTAGCGACATAAACACCGACGAGATCATCCCGGCCAAGTACCTGACCGAGATCACCAAGGAGGACCTGAAGCCCTACCTGCTGGAGGACCTGAAACTCCCCGGCTTCGATCCCAAGTCCGAGAAGACCACGGCTGCCGGGGTGGTGGTCACCCGCGCCAACTTCGGCTGCGGCTCCTCGCGCGAACACGCCCCCTGGGTCTTCGAGGTGAACGGCATCTTCGCCGTAATCGCGCAGTCCTTCGCCCGTATCTTCAGGCAGAACATGTTCAACTGCGGCATGGCAGCCATCGAGCTCTCGGCGGAGCAGATCGACCGGCTCTTCGGCTTTGCCGACGCTGCGGACGCGGCCATCGAGATCGACATCGAGAAGGGAAGCCTCACAGTGAGCGGCGGCGGACGCAACGAGTCGATGCAGTTCGAGATCTCCCCCTTCGACCAGGCGCTGGTAATTGCAGGCGGCTGGGTGGACTACGCGGACGGGAAGTACTAGAAGCATCGGCTAAGCTCATAGCTACATCAGGAAGCAAAGAGGCAGGAGACCGCGCTGGTCTTCTGCCTCTTTGCTTTTTTCAATCTTTCTTTGAACCGGCTGGCTTGATGCTTACTTCGGATGATTTTTATTGACTATGCCTAATTGCTGCAGTTACTATCGAAACTTGTGTCTGCAACCAAACGTCTAACCCAGAGGTTCATGCCAGTTATCAGTATTTTCATAGCGGCACTCGCCGTTCTGCTCAGTTTCGCTCCACCCTGTGGCGCCGCGCCGGCCGCAGAGGGAACCATCTTCACCCTCTGGCCGCTGATCGATTACCGGGAGAGCCCGGCCGAGGGGTTCAGCAACCTCTCGATCCTCGGTCCGCTGATAAAGTTCCAGAAGAAGGGTGACGACCGCGATACCGCCATCCGCCCCTTCTTCTATCAGAGCAGTCACGCCAAGGACCGGGCCTCCTCGACCTATTTCCTGTATCCGGCCGCCTTTCATGAGAGCACGCCGGAGGCGGATACCTACCAGGTGCTGCGGCTGTTTCAGAGATCTAATTTCCGCAAGGACGAAGGGGGGGGGCGTGACGGCACGACCATGCTCTTTCCGTTCTACATCTCCGGTCGCTCGGAGAAGCGCGGCGAGTACCGGTCGGTGTTCCCCTTTTACGGCGACATCTACGACCGCTTCTGGCGCGACGAGTATCACTTCCTGATGTTCCCTGCTTACGGCAGCACCGTGAACCGCGGCACCACGACCAGGCACTACCTCTGGCCTATCTTTTCCACTACCGAAGGGGAGAACGAGAGCGGGTTCGGTGTGTTCCCGCTCTATGGCCAGTCGGAAAAGGCGGGGGTTTACAGCAAGCGGTTCGTGCTCTGGCCCTTCTATACGGCAGGTAAAACGGGTCTCGACACCGACAACCCGACCGAGAAGAGCTTCCTCTTCCCGCTCTACGCCTCGACCGAATCGCCGAAAAAGAGCTCGCGCAGCTACCTTTGGCCATTTTTCGGCTATACTGTGGACCGCGAGAAGAAGCTGGAAGCGACCGATTATTTCTGGCCCTTGATATATACGGTGCGCGGCGAGCAGCGCAAGACAGACAGCTTCCTGCCGCTATACTCCCTGGATACCTTTCCCGGCGGAGAAAAGCGCTGGTACCTCTGGCCCTTTTACCGGCACGAGGAGATACGCTCCGACATCTTCAACAGGGACCTGGACCGCGTGCTCTTCTTCCTCTACAGAAGCAGCCTCGAAAGCTGGCCCAAGGACGGCAGCCAAAGGCGCAGGACCGCGCTGTGGCCGCTCTTTTTGTACCAGACGACACCGGGCGGGGTCTCCTCGATCTCGCTCCCGGCGCCGGTCGAATCCGTTTTGGACAAGGAGGGGATCGAGAAGAACTGGGCGCCGCTTTGGCGGCTCTACCAGCGGCGCTGGGACGCTGAAGGCAATTCGGCATCTTCGCTGCTGTGGAATCTCTACTGGCACGAGAGGCGCGGCCCGGAACTGGCGTACGAGCTGTTTCCGCTGATCTCGTACCGAGAGACCACCGCTGACAGCGAGCTGAAATTTTTCAAGGGTTTGATCAGTCTGAAGAGCAGTGCCGGAGAGCAGGATTTGAGCCTCCTCTGGCTCCCCTTCGGTCTGAAATGGGGGGGGAAGTGAGGCAATTGTTCGAACCGATAGGGAGGAGGGTGCTCTATTTTCACCAGGTGCTGGGTGAAATGGTGATCCTCATGGGTAAGATCATCTATTACTTCCGCGAGGCGCCCCGCAATCTGCAAAGCATTCTGACCCAGATGGCGATCATCGGTTACGATACCCTTCCGGTCGCCTCGGTGATGGCCTTCTTCGTCGGGATGGTCCTTGCCCTGCAGACCGGCGTGGAGCTGCAAAAGTACGGCGGCCAGAACATCATCGGGGCGATCGTCGGCCATTCCATGGTGCGCGAGCTCGGACCGGTCATGACCAGCTTCCTGGTGGCAGGCCGCGTCGGTTCCGCCATGGCCGCCGAACTCGGCGTCATGACCGTCTACGAGGAGATCGACGCCCTGAAGACGCTCGACATCGACCCGGTCCGCTACCTGGCCATGCCGCGTTTCATCGCCTGCGTCATCTGCGTCCCGGCCCTGGTTATCTACTCCGACCTGATCGGGATCGCGGGTGGGGCGCTGATCAGCCATCTGCACCCGCAGATCTTCGTATCCTACGCCACCTACTACGACAGCCTGACGGCGGCGCTCAAGGTGAAGGAGATCGGAACCGGGCTCACCAAGGCGGTCGTTTTCGGAGCGATCATCGCCCTGGTCTCCTGTTACGTCGGTTTTTCGACCACCGGAGGCGCCAGGGGGATCGGCGAGTCGACCACGAGGTCCGTGGTGCTCTCGTTCATGCTGATCCTGGTCGCGGACTACATCCTGACCAGGCTCTTGTTGTAAGGGCAGGTAAAGGTAAAGGTAAAGATTAAGTAGTAGATAAACTATATTTCAGCCTTTGCGCTCCCGATTTTATCGCGTCGCCAATGGACTGTTCGGTTTTCCGGAGGTTGATACTCATGGCTATATCGGTAGAGAAAAAAGTCGGCATGTTCTTCGTGTTCGGGCTCATCATCCTGGGCGTGCTCCTGGAGGTCGGTGAGAAGTGGAACCCCTTTGAGAAAAACATCCCGTACAAGACCTATCTCACCAGCATCACAGGATTGAAAGTCGGGGATCCGGTCCGGCTAGCCGGCGTGGATGTCGGCAAGATCACCAGGATCACCATCCTGTCCGACAAGATCGAGATCAATTTCGAGGTCAAGCCGGGTACCAACATCAAAACCGACACCGTAGCTGGACTTCGCCTTACCAACCTTTTGGGCGGCCAGTTCCTGGGCCTTTCCTTCGGTTCGCCCAATGCTCCACTGCTGCCGGAGGGAGGCACCGTACCCGGCAAGGACGTCGCCAATATCGACATCATCGTCGATAACCTGAGCGACGTCATCAAGGACGCCAAATCCCTGGTGACCAACCTGGACAAGAACCAGGAGCAGGTGCTGCAGAGGATCTCCGGGATCCTGGACGACAACCGCGGCAACCTCAAGGGCGCCATTTCGAATATCTACAGCATCAGTGAGAAGCTGGATCGCGGCGACGGCTCCCTCGCGCTGCTGCTGAACGATCGGACCCTCTATAACGACGCCAGCAGCGCGGTGGCGAGCTTCAAAGGGGTCGCCGGCAAGATCGAGAGGGGCGAGGGGACGCTCGGCAAGCTGGTGAACGACGATCTCCTTTATCGCGACGCATCCACGGTGGTTGCGGATCTCAAGCTCGGCGTCAAGGATCTGAATTCCGGGATGCACGACATAAAGGAAATAACGGCAAAGATCAACCGCGGCGAAGGGACCTTCGGCAAGCTGGTCTACGACGAGGCCCTGTACACCGAGTTGCGCGACGCCTCGAAAAGCGTCAAGGATATTGCGCAGAAGATAAATTCCGGGCAAGGGACCATCGGCAAGCTCGTGAACGAGGATCAGTTGTACCGGGACACGACGGCTACGCTCAAGAAGGCTGAGCGGGCCATGGAGGGACTCGGCGATACCGGCCCGATCTCGGTGCTGGGCTCGATCATCGGCACGTTGTTCTAGGAATACCTTTTTTACCTTATTCTACTCAGTTTCAACTTCCCCCTCTCCCCTCGGGAGAGGGAGTGTTGAAAAATGGCGAAATAGGTTGAGTGGCTTCACGTAGCAATTTCCTAATCGGACAATGCTGCCTAAATGCCCCTTTGCCAAAGGGTTACTTTTCTGCGCAATCCCTTCAAGGGGAGGATTCATCGTTTTGGTGGGCGCGGCCCACCCTACAGGAAGGATTCTTGCCTGATGTCGGACTTTCTTGACATAGCTCTCGGGACGATCACCATGCGGCCCTACGTGTTCGCCTTTTTTGCGGGCTACCTGGTGACCGCCGTGCTGCACCTCGGCTGCAGGAAGACGGTCTGGTTCACCATAGTCGGTTACTTGATCGCATTCGCCTCTGAATATTCCTCCATCAACAACGGTTTTCCCTACGGCTGGTATTACTATGTCGAGACGACCCGGAACCAGGAGCTCTGGGTGGCCGGGGTCCCGTTTTTCGATTCCCTTTCCTTCGTTTTTCTCTCCTACTGCAGCTATGCCACTGCGCTGCTGGTGCTTTCTCCGGTGAAGAAAATCAAAGGGGACCTGGTTTTGCTCGAGACCGGGCGCTTGAGACGCTCCTTTTCGGCGCTGCTCCTGGGCTCGCTGTTCCAGGTTTTTCTCGATATCGTCACGGACCCTGTGGCGCTGCAGGGGAACAGGTGGTTTCTGGGGAGGATCTATGGCTATTCCGAGGTGGGGACGCATTTCGGCGTGCCGATTGCCAACTATCTCGGCTGGCTGCTGGTGAGCGCGCTTCTGATCGGCGCCCTGCAACTTATCGACCGCTTCGTCGGCGGAAGGGATAAACCTGCCGGCGTGGCCGCGGCACCCTTACGCTGCCTGTACGCACCGTTTCTCTATCTCTGTGTGGTCGCCTTCAACCTGTCCGTCACCGTCTACATCGGGGAAAAGCTGATGGCGCTTACCGGTTTTTTCATCTTCACCCTGCCGGTGGTAATGGCCGCGGTGCTGCTGTTCAACAGGATAAACCGCTACCACAAGGATGAACTCGCAGCTCACCTGACCGATTTCCCGTGGTCGCCCGCTGCGTCGGCAGGTTCGGCCCGCTCCAGCCATCATAATTCCTGAGATGCGGGAGAGGTGCCATGGACAGGTCGCCTCGCGGCTGCTCATGATAATATCGCGGCAAGAATGCCGCTCCTGTAGTGGATGCAGTTGTAGGAGCGGGTTCCTGCCGCGATGACCGTTCTATTGGAGATGCCCATGCCCGATCAGGATGTCCGTTGGCAGCAGCGGTTTAAATATTTCCAGAAGGCCCTGCTTCAGTTGACAAAGGGTGTCGAACTCAGCCAACAGCGACCGCTGTCAGATATCGAGCAGCAAGGCCTGATCAAAGCCTTTGAATTAACTCACGAATTGGCTTGGAATGTCATGAAGGATTACTTCGAATACCAGGGTAACACGTCGATAATGGGTTCACGGGATGCGACCCGCGAGGCCTTTCAACGAAACATGGTTACTGACGGCGAAGGCTGGATGGAAATGATCAAGAGCCGTAATATGACCTCTCACACCTACAATGAAGAAATAGCCGATGAAATATCAGAAAAAGTGATTTCTGAGTATTTTCACCTTTTCCAGCAATTCCATTCCAGAGTGCAGGACTTGATAGATGCGAAATGATGCTGGTCCTTCTAAATTCGGGTTGAAAGAAAGCACCATTGAGCGAATTAATGCAATCTTTGCCGGCCACCCGCAGATTGAGCAAGTGATTCTCTATGGTTCGCGCGCCAAAGGCAACTATCGCCATGGTTCGGATATCGATCTGACCATCAAAGGGGAGGGCGTCACACTCTCACAGCTAATGAAGATCGAGACTGAGTTGGATGACCTTTTGCTCCCTTACAAGATCGATCTCTCATTGCTTCACAAGATAAATGATGTAGATTTGATCAATCATATCAAGCGGGTAGCTGTGACTTTTTACGACTCATCAGTGGAGCGTGCGTGAAGTCACGAACTAACAGGTAAACGGAGGATCATATGAAGAAGACAGCTATCTTTTTTGCACTGGCGGCTGTTATTGGTGCCGCCGGAGCTGCGTCGGCCGCTGACAAGGTTTCCCTCCCCAAAGGTTACGAGAAGTGGCAAAAGAGCAAGCCGAGGGTTGAAACCGACAAGAAATCGCTGTTTTACGGCATCCATTACATCTATGTCGACAAGAAGGCGATGAAGACCTATAAGTCCGGCGGCGTCTACCCCGAAGGGAGCCGGTTCGTGGCGGTGAACTACACCATCAAGGACGAAGGCGGGAAGCCGGTGCAAGGGAAGAAGAACATGATCGTCCTGATGAAGAAGGACAACAAGCAGAAGGAAACCGGAGGCTGGCAGTTTGCCGGCTTTAGCCCCGATGGCAAACTCTCCGGACTTGATCCCGCCAAAGACTGCTTCGGATGCCATCTTAGAGATGCCAAGGACACCGATTACGTCATCTCGAAATACGCGGACTTTAAGTGATTTCTCCCGGGACCTACACACCCCGCAGCCGTCGCCGTATTCTGTGCGTTTTCCCTGAGTACAGCCGATCTTTCGGCACGCTTCATTTCGCCTATCCCTTCATCCCGGGCGTGAAGGCGTTCATGCCACCCCAGGGAATCCTGCTGATCGCCTCCTACCTCCCAAAGGAGTGGGAGGTGCGCTTTATTGACGAAAACATCAGGCGCGCCCGAAGAGAGGATTACGCCTGGGCTGATGCGGTCCTGGTGAGCGGCATGCATATCCAGCGCCCTCAGATGAACCGCATCAACGACCTGGCGCACCAGGAGGGAAAGATAACCGTTCTCGGAGGGCCTTCGGTCTCCGCCGTTCCCGAGCAATACCCCGATTTCGACATCCTCCACATGGGGGAGCTGGGCGATGCCACCGACCGGATGATCGCCTACCTCGACGAGCACCGCGCCAGGCCTGTGGAGCAGGTTAGACTGGAGACGTCGGAGCGGCTTTGTTTCCGCAGCTTTCCCACTCCGGCCTACCATTTGGTGAACCTCTACGATTACCTGCTGGCGAACATCCAGTTTTCCAGCGGCTGTCCGTACCGTTGCGACTTCTGCGACATCCCCGAACTCTACGGCCGTATTCCGCGGCACAAATCGCCGGAGCAGGTGTTGCTGGAACTGGACGCCATGCTCAACTCCGGAAACCCGGGTGCTGTCTATTTCGTGGATGATAATTTCGTCTCCGACCAGAAGGCGATCGTTGAACTGTTGCCCCACATAATAGAGTGGCAGAAACGAAACGGTTATCCGGTGGAGTTCGCCTGCGAGGCAACCCTGAACCTGGCGCTTTGCCCGGACATCCTCGCCATGATGCGTGAAGCCTACTTCTGCACCGTTTTTTGCGGCATCGAAAGCCCGTCTCCTGAAGCGCTGCACTCCATCGCCAAGCACCACAACCTGAAGGTTCCCATACTCGATGCCATCAAAACCTTCAACGATTACGGCATCGAGGTGGTCTCCGGAATAATCATGGGGCTCGACGGCGAACCCGCGGACATAGGCGATCAGGTCCTCGAGTTCATCAGGGTATCCCAGATGCCGATGCTCACCATCAACCTCCTGTACGCGCTACCGAAGACACCCCTTTGGCGCAGGCTCGAACAGGAGGGGCGCCTGCTTCCGGATGATCCGGCCAGAGAGTCGAACGTCGAATTTCTGGTCCCATACGATCAGCTCATAAAAGAGTGGCGACGCTGCATCATCACCGCCTATGAGCCCGACTTTCTCTATCAGCGTTTTGCGCACCAGATGGAACATACCTACCCCAAACGGATCGCGGTGCCTAACAGCCGCGCTCGCCTGTCTTTGAAGAATATTCAAAAAGGGATATGTATCCTGGCCAACATCGTGGTAACAATCGGGCTTCGTGGCAGATACCGCTCGACTTTTTGGAGGCTGGCGAAGCCCGCATTCAAGAGGGGAGATATCGAGGGGATCATCCATGTCGGACTGGTTGGACATCACCTGATTGAATTCTCCAGGGAGTGCCGCGAGGGAGTGGAATCCGCAGCCTTCTACTCTCAGAAGTCCCGCCCGTCTTAAGCCACCCCCCTCTTCCTAGCCTCTCCCATCAGCCCTTCGCCAAGGCTACGGCTGACAAGCCAGGGGAGAGGGGATTTTCATCCCGATGAGATGACGGATATTGCAGTCGAGGTGGCACTGTGGCGTCGGGTTACGCTGCGCTAACCCGACCTACGGTCTACGGTCTGCCTTGATACTGAAGATCAGCGCCAACCGGGTAACTTAATGGCAGTGGGGGCTGGGGAGGGTGCAAGTCCGTGGTTGCAACTCCGGATGAGCATGTTTTAAGCATCTTTTAAGGGCCGATAATTGGTATAATGTCCCGAAGAGCCTTCGAAAAATCTACTTCGCAAACATGTACAAGTGCAAGGAGCACCGATGTCAGTAGCTGATACCATGCCGAAGCTTCACATGACCACCCTTCCCAACGGCGTCCGGGTGGTTACTCAGAATGTCCCCAACATGCAGAGCGCCGCAATCGGGATACGGATCGACAGCAGCACGAGAAACGAGCAGCCGGATTGCGGAGGTGCCTCGCACTTCATAGAGCATCTCCTGTTCAAGGGCACCAACACGCGGACGGCTGATCAGGTCATGGACGACTTCAACACCCTCGGTGCCAGGGCTAACGCCTATACCAGCCAGGAAGAGGTGTTCTATTACGCGATTTCCCTGGCGTCGGTGATCCCTCCGACCTTCGATATTCTCGCCGACATGTTCCTGAATGCGTCGTTTCCTGCGAAGGAAGTAGAGAAGGAGCGTGGCGTCGTACTGCAGGAAATCTTGATGAACCAGGATACGCCGAGCCGTTTCATCTACAACCAGTTTCACCAGGGGTTCTGGAAGGGGCATCCGCTCGGGGCACCGATCCTCGGTACGGCGGAGACGATCACCTCGATTCCTCGCGATCGTCTGCTGGAGTACAAACTCTCCAATTATGTGGCGAACGCAACCATCATTTCGGTGGCCGGCAACGTGGAGCATGACCGTATCGTGGACCAGGCCGAGCGCCTATTCCGAGGTCTGCCGGTCGGCACCCTCCCGGTAATGAAGCCCGAACCGGGCTGGAAACTTTCCATCGCGGAGAACGCGCACTACCACCGACCCATGGAGCAGACCCTGTTCTACATGGGGTATCCGATTCCACCGGCCGGAAACCAGCACCGCCATGAGCTCTCCGTGTTCAACCAGATCCTGGGAAGCGGCATGAATTCCAGGTTGTTCCGCGAGGTCAGGGAACGCCGAAGCCTGGCCTATACCGTCTACTCGATGATCTCTTCCTACACCGACTCGGCCGGCCTGATGATTTATGCCGGTACCGGCGCCGAACGTGCCCAGGAAGCCGTTGATGTCTGCCATGCTGAAGTGATGAGGTTTTGCGACGAGTTGGTGAAGGACGATGTACTTGCTGCCGCCAAGGAGCAGATTCGCTGCAACAGGTTGATGGCCATCGACGACTGCGAGACCCAGGTCCGCAGGATCTCGAACACCACCTCACTGCTCGGTGCCCCTGAGCCTATCGCCCTTTCGCTGGAAGCAATTGCGGCGGTCAGCGCCCAGGATGTTCGTTCCATGGCGCAAACCTTATTGTCGAACCTGTTGCCGCGTGTGGAATCCGTCGGCCCGGGAGAAGGCCCGGGACTGCCGAGGTAGCAGGGTTTCCGAGAGGTAGCGCCGAGGTAGCAGGTCCAGGTAGCAGGTCCAGGTAGCAGGTCTGTCGGGAAAAAGGATGAAAAGAGGACAACGGAAAACAAGAAGGCCCGCCGGAGAGATCCGGCGGGCCTTCTTGTTTCCACTTGTCTTCCACTTAAAACAGCTCTCCCCCCTTTGAAAAAGGGGGGGCGGGGGGCACTGCCATTAAGTTAAGCGCGATTCCGTGAATCATGTAGGGTGGGCCGTGCCCACCATCAGGATGCGGTTGTGGTGGGCACGGCCCACCCTACCTCTCATTCCCTTAACTTAATGGCAGTGGGGTCGGGGGGGCGGGGGAGAATTTGCCTGATTTGCTGTTGGCCAATTGGTACGAGCTTCACCCGACAGAGTTGAAATCCCCCTAAGCTGGCGCTAATCGAGTTCCACCTTCTGGGCCAGTCTCGCCGCCTTCATTTCCCTTATCCCCATCATTTCCTTCTCGAAGCAATCAGGGCATAAGCCGTGACTGAAAAGGGCTTCCGAATGCTCGGACAGGTACTGTTCCAGTTGCTGCCAGCTTTGCTCGTCATTCCTGATCTTCTTGCAAACTCCACAGATGGGGATGATACCTTCCAGTTTCTTCACCATGGCCAGGGCCGTTTGCAGTTGGGTCACTTTTTCCTCCAATTGCCGGGTACGTTGGGCGACCTGAACTTCCAGTCTTGCCGCATAAATTTCGACGCGGTCCTTTGCCGTCTCAATTTCGCTTACCAGACTTCGAGTATATGTGTCAAAGACAAGGGTAATGTCGAAATAGAGCTGTTTATCCAGTGCCTCGCATGCATTGGCCAGCCTGGTCTTATCGCTGATCCGACGCTGGAGAGCTTTGCACAGGATCTCCTTGAGCGTTCTTACTGCCGATAGATAAAGTTTGGGTGCCACTCCAATGCGTTTATGGACCAGCCCGATGCGCAGACGATTGTTTACATAGTTAGTATCCGTATTTCCGCTGAACAGGTCTATTACATACTGGCGCTGAACCGAATGCAGACGCCGCAAGGTTTCCGCGTCGCCGATCAGGAGAGAGATCTCGGCATCCGATGTTTGCACCTGGTAAAACTCATCGACGATTGTTTCTATCTCCTCTTCAATAAGCGCCTTGCAGTCCAACAATGATGCTGCTTCATCGATCCCAAGACCGACAAGGTCCTTGCGTCTCGTGATTTCACCGTCGGTGATCTGCATTTGCTCCAACAATGTTAGATCCGTCAGCTTCATAAAAAGGATCGCATGTCTATTTAGTTTTGAGACGCAAAGTAGTAACCATACAATTCTCCCGAACTGACGTATTAAAGATATCTTATTTCTGCGTGGCTGAAAGAATTACTGTAACAACTGAACAGTAAAGGCCTCTCGGCAGTATGGAGTTCAGTCAAATTTGATTACTGACAGCCACAGGAAGTATTCTACAGCACCTGCCACACTGGGCTCAAGACAAATTCTCACCGTCAGATTTTACCTTTTGCAGGGTCATCGGCTGAAACCGGCCGACCAGGGTTCGCTCCCACCAACGTCCCTGCTCGCGCCTTACCGTGGCGTCGGTGAACTTGTAACGGTAGACGACTAGCCGGATGTAGGTTGGCGGGGAGACGGGAAAGGGATTCTGCTGAAACAGAGCCAGTACTGCGGGGGACCCCTCCAATAGCCGCACGATCAGATTGCCAAGCCATGGCTCGATGCTGCGCGGATCCAGGGCCGCAAACCACATCTGCCAGTCGAGTCGCGGGTGGTGCGGGGCTGCCTGGCGCGGAGGACGCTGCGGATCTCCCGGCTTCCAGGGAAATTCGTATGGGAGCCACTCCCGCCGGTCCATGCTCCCCTCGATCACGAATTCGAAGCGGTCCGTGGTCATGACTGCAAAGAGCCCGTAGTGGTTGGAGATCATGAAGGGGGCGAGCCAGTGAATCAGGCGGTTCAGCCAGGGGGGTCGATAAAAGAGCGCGGTAAGCTGGCACAGATTCAGGACCAGGAATACGGCAAATATGGCGCTGACCAGCAGTGCCGTCGGTTCGTTTGCCGAAGCGGCGGGAAGGTTCAGGCAGGCACCGAGCAGCCGGTCGTCAAGCAGCGCAACGGCCATGACCATGGTGAGGATGTTGAAAAAGCCGTAGTTGCCGGTGGCAAAGATCAGCGCCTGGAAAAAGAGCATGAGGACAAAGCAGCAAAGACGCGCCGGCTGCGGTCCGAGCGCCAAAATCGGCACGGCCAGCTCGAAAACGAAGGTGAGCAGCGTGCTGAATTTCTGGACCGAGACCGGCAGTTGGTGGGCATACCACGCCGGCCGGTTGGGTATGGGCTGAGTCTGGTAATGGTAACAGAGAGCGGTCAGGTTGCGCCAGGTGGGATCCCCGCTTAGCAGCTTCACCGCACCGGAGGAAAACATGAAGCGGAAAAGAAAGAAGCAGTAGGTGAACAGCACGAGTCGGGGGGAGGGCGCTGCCAGCGGCAAAAAGATGGTCATGAAGCCGACTTCCAGAAGAAGCGTGTCCCACTGGTAGGCTAGGAACTCCTGCCCGGCGGCAACGAAGGAGAGATAGAGAAGCCACAGGAGGAATAGAAGTGGCACCGGCGGAGCGCCGGCCATGAGCAGGAGTGAGAGCACGACGCCTGAAAGACAGCCGGCTGTCAGGGCCTGATCGCTGCTTTTCAGCCAGAAAAGGGTGGGGCAGAGCCAATAAGCGCGCTTTCCCACCCCGGCGTGTATCTCTGCAAGGAAGGAGGCAATGGGAAGGATGCCGCGGGAGCCGTACAGGCCGCGTATCTGGAATAGCAGGGATAAAAAGGCCAGAAAGTAGACCCCCCCAAGCAACCGGGGGAAAATCCAGGGCAGAAACTGTTGGGAGTTGGCGCTCACCGGCGAGGTTTATCCTGCCCAAGGCGGCAGGCACCGTCCTCGCAGGTGCGGTGGCTTTTGGGTAGGTATCTTCTGATACGGGCGAATCCGCGGTACCCCAGCCGGGCCAGCAGGTTCAATCCGGGAAAGGCGACCAGGGCGCCGATGAAACGGTACCAGGTCGAAGTCGGGAAGGCGTGCCAGATAGCCCGGAAGGCTTCGACCCCGCGGTAAAGCCTTCCCTGCCGGTCGATTACGTGCATCTCGTGCATGAAGGCTTCCAGCGCGATGCCGTGGGGCGCCGGGTCGAAATCGGAACCGCTGATATCCACGAAAATCAGGCGGCCGCCATGCTCCTTGCGCCGGTAGATCTCCATCTCGCTGGCGCAGACGGAACAGGAGCCGTCGTAGAAAACCTGCAGGGGAAACGCTGGTGCCTCGGGCATGTTTACTCCTTGGCGAAAACGCCGAGACCGGCCGTCGCAGCTTATTCCTATAGCATGAAAAAGCGGATCGGCAAGTCAACCCCCTCCCCCCCTTGAAAAAGGGGGGCTGGGGGGATTTGAGCACCACCCTGGCCAACTCCTACTTGATAGCTACAGAGCTGAAATCCCCCTGAATCCCAGCATTGTCCGGGTAGAAAAATGCATGTGTACATTTCGACTCAAACCCACTGCTTTTCACCCTCCCCCAGCCCCTCCCATCAAGGGAGGGGGGCTTAAAGTCCCCTCTCCCGTCTTGTCGGCATACCAGATCGGTGATGTCAAACCTCCCATCAAGGGAGGGGGGCTTAAAGTCCCCTCTCCCCTGGTGGGAGAGGGCTAGGGAGAGGGGGGAAAAGGGCCAATTGCGGGGGGACTTTTGTCCCCTCGCTCCTTGCCGGTGTGGCAAGCTGGGATACAATCAGCGGGTAGGCTACGCCGGGCTGGGAGGTGACATCAGCGCCATGGAAAGCATGCCGGAATACTGGTTGACCCGGTTGGTCCTGCAGAGGGGATTGGCTCTGGTCTACCTGATCGCGTTCCTCGTGGCGCTGAACCAGTTCCGCCCCCTTTGCGGCGAAAACGGACTCTTGCCGGCGCCGATGTTCATCCGGGAGACGCCGTTTCGCTACGCCCCGAGCATCTTCCACCTGTTTCCCCGTGACGAGGCATTTGCTGCTTTCGCCTGGATCGGGGTGCTGCTTGCCGTCCTGGCCGTCACCGGCGTTTCCGAGCGCTTCGGAATCTGGGCCTCCGTTTTGGTCTGGACGCTCCTCTGGGTGATCTACCTCTCGTTCGTCAATGTCGGCCAGACCTTTTACGGCTTCGGCTGGGAAACGATGCTCCTGGAGAGCGGCTTCCTGGCCATATTCCTTGGCGCCGCCGATACCCAGCCGCAGGCGATGGCAATCTGGCTGTTCCGCTGGGTCCTGTTCCGGGTCATGTTCGGCGCGGGGTTGATCAAGCTGCGCGGCGATCCGTGCTGGAGGGATCTCACCTGCCTGGACTACCATTTCGAAACACAGCCGATGCCCAACCCGCTCAGCTGGTACTTCCACTGGCTCCCCGGCTGGCTGCACAAAGCAGGAGTAATTTTCAACCATCTGGCGGAGCTGGTGGCTCCGCTTTTCTGCTTCGCCCCCCAGCCCGTTGCCGCCAGCGCCGGCATTATAATGATACTTTTCCAGGGGAGCATCATGATAAGCGGCAACTTCTCCTGGCTCAGCCTCATGACCATCGTCCTGGCCTTCAGCACCCTCGACAACTCTCTTTTGTCGTGGTTCCTGCCGATCACCCCGCCCCAGATGGCCCCGCCGCTACAGTTCCACATAGCCGCCACCCGGGGATTGGCCCTGCTGGTCGTTATTCTCAGCGTAAAGCCGGTTCGCAACCTCATCAGCAAAAGACAGATCATGAACACCAGCTTTGATCCCTACCACCTCGTTAACAGCTACGGGGCCTTCGGCAGTATCACCAAGGAGCGCTACGAGATCATCATCGAGGGGACCGGCGACGCAGTCGTGACGTCGTCCACCGTTTGGAAGGAGTACGGATTCAAGGGGAAGCCCGGTGATCCCGGCAGGATGGCGCCGCAGATCGCGCCATATCACCTGCGGCTCGATTGGCTGATGTGGTTTGCCGCCATGCCCTCCGGCTTTTACGACCCGTGGTTCATCCATCTTTTGAAGCGTCTTCTCGATGGCGACGCTGCGACACTTGCCCTTCTCAAGGATAACCCGTTTCCTGCCGCACCACCGCTCCAGGTCCGCGCTCTGCATTACCGCTACCGCTTCACCTCCCCGGTCGAGCGGCGCCGGACCCGCGTGTGGTGGCGCCGAGAGCTGGCCGCCACCTATTTTCCCGCCGTTTCCCTCTCTGATCCGGTCCTGCGCAATTTGTTGCAGAGGCTCGGCTACCAATGACGAGGCCTGCGAAGCTGCTCTCATGAATCGTGTTGCGAGAGTTGCCGCTTGCATCCTCCCCCAGCCCCCACTGCCATTAAGTTACCTGATTAGCGCTAATCTTCAGTGTAAAAGCTGTTACGCAAAGGACGCGAAGAACTGCGCGCGAAGAACGCAAAGTACAGGCATTTTGGTTTAGCCCCAAGGACTTGTTTTCCCTTGCGCTCTTCGCGCCTCCTCGCGTTCTTTCCGCAAACAGGCCTTGGTCTCTGCATTGATACTGAAGATCAGCGCTAATCGGTTTAAGTTAAGCGGCGATTCCGTGAATCCTGTAGGGTGGGCCGTGCCCACCATCAGGATGAATTGTGGTGGGCACGGCCCACCCTACCTCTCATTCCCTTAACTTAGGCAGTGTCCCCAGCCCCCCCCATCAAAGGGAGGGGGGCATTACTCCCCACTTCGCGGGGGAAGGCCTTTAGTCCCCTCTCCCCTGGTGGGAGAGGGATAGGGAGAGGGGGGCGCGCCTGATCGGGCTTCGTTCACGGCGTTGCTGATTTTAGTAGAGCGTGTCCTTGTCACCGGATAGGTGTGGAAAATGCTCATGATGCATCTCATGATCGAGTGCCGAGATACTTCCGCATGAGGTGCACAGGTACTTGTCGGCGTTTGAGGTATATTCACTTTTCCGACAGGAATCGCTCCAGACCTTGATATCGCACCTTTCTTGCGCCGTCGCTTGAGAACTTGTCTGTTTGATATCAGTCATGACTATATATCCTCCTGTTTTTTATTAAGTATATTATATCACGGTCGTTCGGTCAGAGTCCGATTAACAACTGGCCCAGCTTGCGGATCCCTTTTGCGAATGTCTTTGTTTCATACATTGACAGGCTCTCGAAGATGTACTCATCATCTACCGGCTTTTCCGGATCGACCACGCGCGAAACCGGTTCCAGCGCCTGCTGCAGACTGGGGTTCTCCAGATCCGGATCCGGCTCGTACCGGCAGAGCCGCGCCTCACGGTCATCGGCCAGGCAGTCGAGACGACAGGATAGATCCTCAACCTTCTCGAACAGCTGCTCATCCCCTTTGCCAAGAAGACCTGCATGTTCCGCCAGCAGCGAGCCCCGCAACCGGCGAATCGCGGCGACCAATTCCGGCTGCGCCGCAGGATCCGCGGCTTCCCAGCTCACGTTGAGTTCGGTATCGAGCCCCATGCTGCGGTTGGTGGCGTTCGCCGAGCCTACGGTGAGAAACCTGTCGTCCACCAGCAGCAGCTTGGAATGGATGAAGGTCATTTTGCGCTTGCCGTCGTCCACCAGGGCAGTGGAATAGACACTCAAGGCATGCCCCGTCTTCTCCGCCACCTGCTGGAGGGAGCGCAGCATCTTCATCTGGGGCAGCCCCAGGAACAGTTCCTCGGTAAAGGGGAGTCGGTCCGGGAGAATCAGGATGATCTGGATACGCGGCCTGTCGGGAGTGGTCATCCTGGCAACCAGCGCCCAGTAGATGGCCTGCGAGCTGAAATACTGGTTCTCCAGGTAGATGAGCCGATCGGCGGAGATGATCGCCTCGACGAACAGCTGACGGATTTCGTCGATCTTCTTTAACCGCGGCTCCAATATGGGGGCTTGAGTCCGACTGACCGCCACCTCGCTTGTCGGCATGGGGAACGCCTGCGGGTCCTCGAAGGTTATCTGCTGATCGGCGGTTGCAAGCGACAGCGCCTCGCCGCCGGAATCGAGCCAGCGCTGGACGAACAGGTCGACCAGTACCCTGACCACCGGGCCGGTGTGATAGGACTGGATGTCGTGATAGGAGCCATAGGGGGTACCATCGGCATCGATCCTTTCCGGATTGTCGATGGCATGGTAACGATCATCCCAGCGGGAGGAGCAGATATCCATACCGCCGACAAAGCCGATTCTGCCGTCAATTATGACGAATTTCTGGTGATGAGTAGCTCCTGAAGCATGGGTGCTGTCAAAGCGAAAGTTGACCCGCTCATTAGTTGTCCAGTTGAAGATGATGTCCTGAAACCATTCCCGCTCAAGGGAGAAAACGGCGCTGAAATCCCAGGCCAGGATATATACCTCCAATTCCGGCGTCACCTCGCAGAGATGATTGAGATATCTCAGAAAGCTGACTTCGCCTGCAGCATTGGCTTCCTCCGCTCCCCGCAGCAGGCGGACCTCGGAATCGAACTGCCATCCCGAGAGCAGGATGTAGCGGCGCGCCTTTCCGGCAGTGTGGTAAAAGGCGCGATAGTAGTCGCAGGCGTCCACCAGAACGCCGGTAGCGGTTGTCTGGCAGATCTCCATGCAGTTCAAGCCGGGCTTTAATACGGTCATAGAAACTCCAGCGTAACCACCAGCGGCAGATGATCCGAGGCGACCCTGGTCAGGGACGTCCTTGGCACCGACACGCTGCGGACCTTGAGATTAGGGGTGATGAAAAGATGATCTATGCGCATGAAGGGGAGCTGTACCGGCCAGGTACCCTTGGGAATGCGTACCTTGGAAATCCTTTGGACGTCGCGCAGGTGGCGGGTTATCAGCCGGTACACCGATGAGCCGGCCAAGGCGTTGAAGTCGCCGCAAAGGATCGCCGGCGGCAGGCATTCGGGATGTCCCAGCCATTCCGGCCCGGTCAGGGCCTGTGCCTGACAGATGCGCTCCCGTCTGTTCAATCCGAAATGTGTGGCCAGCACCTGGACCTTGCTGCCGTGCAACTCCACTTCCGCCCAGACGGCACCGCGGCGCTCGTAGCAGGGGTTCAGCGGCTCGGCCGGAATCGGTCCGGCCTTGATCAGGCGCACCGGCGTGCGACTCAAGACCGCGTTGCCGTAGCCCCCCTCCTGCACCTGGATAGAGGAGTGGAAATGGAAGGACATCTCCAAAGTCTGGGCGATGAGATGGGCCTGGTCGGTCATCTCGGTCCGTTCCAGGCCGGCATCGAGCTCCTGCAGCGCGACGATGTCCGGATTGCAACGGTCGATGACCTCGGCGATTCTCAGGGGAGAGATCTGGCCGTCGGTGCCGATACAGCTGTGCACATTATAGGTCATCACGGAAAAGGATTTTGACATGTGCAGGGCTTATATTATCGTTGGACGTGGGACGTCTGTGACCGGTGTGGGGGCTCGCCTTTATTGGAAAGAGTACATAGAGTGAGAGGGAAGTCAATTGGGGTCGGGTGCCGCATCGGCGAATCGGGTTAGTCGATCGATGAGAGCCGAGGTGGATTAGAGGTGCGGGGGATGAAGGGGCACTGGTTGAAGATATTTTTTATGCTGCTTGTTGTGGGTGCGGCCCTTCTTGCCAAGATGATGTTACTGGACGATTATCTCACCATCGATCGGGTGAAAGAGCACAAGGAGCAGTTGCTCGCATTTATCGGAAGTCACTACATTCAAGCCGTTCTCTCCTTCATGGGCCTCTTTATCGGCACGGCCTTATTCCTGCCGGGAGCACTGGCATTGACCGTAGCCGGGGGCATGATGTTCGGCATGGTTCCGACAGCGATCTATGCCAATATTGCAGCAACGACCGGTGCCGTCTTGGCCTTCCTCGCCGCTCGCTTTGTCGTCGGCGGCTGGGTACAGGAGAGGTTCAAGGACCAGTTGCGCCGATTTAATGAAGAACTGTCGCATCGCGGCCACAATTACCTGTTAATTTTGCGCATCCTTCCCATTGCCCCCTTCCTAGTCATCAACTATTGCGCCGGCCTCACCAAGATTCAGCTCAAGACCTTCGTCTGGACCACATCGCTCGGCATGCTTCCCGGTTCTCTGATCTACGCATTCATAGGAGAACAGTTGCGGTATGTCGATGCGGCGTCAGATCTCTTCTCTTGGAAGATCATGCTGGCGTTGTTGCTGCTAGCGCTGTTTGCCGTGCTTCCGGTCATCCTGCATCACCTGCAGCGATCCAGGAAATAGACACCCCTTGCGATAGTTATCTCTTGCGAGCCCGAATACCCTCTCCCCCCGGGAGAGGGTGCCCGCAGGGCGGGTGAGGGTGCTTCCTTGATGGTGCATCAAGCCAGGCTCCCTCACCCCGACCCTCTCCCGGAGGGAGAGGGGGAGTCTGGAGGAGCCGGAGATGTCAGCCGACCGGCCGGTCGCTCCGGCGCGGGTTCATACCGGGAGAAAGTATTTCCCTTGCCAACCTGCAACTCTCATGATATATCAAGAAAACTTGATTTAATACAGTTGCCAAAGTTGATGCCTATGTTGATCGATCTCCTCAAAGCCCTTGCGGATCCCTGCCGCCTGCGACTGGTGGCGGTGCTTTTGCGCGGTGAGTTCACCGTGCAGGAACTGACCCGCATCCTGGGCATGGGGCAGTCGCGCATCTCCCGGCACCTGAAGATACTTACCGAAGCGGGGGTGTTGTCGGTGAAGCGCCAGGGAACCTGGAGCTATTACGGCGCAGGGGAGGAGAACGCCTTCTTCGGCGCCATCCGGCCGGCTTTTGAGCGGGAACTGGAGCAACTGCCCGAGAGGCGCGAAGATCTGGCGGCCCTGGCGCTCGCCCTCGAGGAGCGGCGCCGGCGCAACCTGGAGTTCTTCGACCGGCACGCCCGACAGTGGGACAGTCTGTCGCGCACGCTGCTGCCGGTCCCCGACTACCTCGAACATCTGCTCGCGCTGGTTCCGTCCGTCGCGACGCTGTTGGAGATCGGGGTCGGCACCGGTGCGCTGCTCCCTGATCTGGCGAGGCGCGCCGCGCGGGTGATCGGCGTGGACCATTCGCCGGCCATGCTGGACGAGGCGCGTCGCCGCCTGGCGGCGGGCGGGGAGACGGGAATCGAGCTGCGTCTTGGTGAGATGTCTCATCTGCCGCTGCCTGACGGTGGGGCAGGGTGCGTCGTGGCCAACATGGTCCTGCATCATGCTGCTGATCCGCTGGCGGTGCTCCACGAGATATCCCGGGTGCTGCAGCCGGACGGCTCCCTGATCCTGGCCGACCTGGCGCGCCACGAACGGGAATGGGCTCGGGAGCAGTTGGCGGACCAGTGGCTGGGATTTGAGGAGGATGAATTGCAGGGATGGCTGACTGCGGCCGGGCTGGGGAGTTTTGAGGTGCAACGGCTCGGGGCGGCAGTCGGTCAGGAGGAAGTACTGCTGGTTCGAGCAATGAGGATGAAACCGTTGAGATGAACCCGTTGAGATGAAACCGTTGAGAGATGAGGATGAAACGGTTGAGGGTTGAGACTCATCTCTCAACTCTCATCTCTCAACCGACTCTAGAAGATATCAACCAAAAAAGGAGAATCATTAAATGGCAGAAAACGATTACATCGTCAAGGACATGTCCCTGGCCGCCTGGGGACGCAAGGAAATGATCATAGCCGAAACGGAAATGCCGGGACTCATGGCGATCCGCGAGGAATACGCCCGGGAACAGCCGCTCAAGGGCGCCCGCATCGCCGGCTCGCTGCATATGACCATCCAGACCGCAATGCTGATCGAGACCCTGACCGCCCTTGGCGCCGAGGTCCGCTGGGCGTCGTGCAACATCTTCTCGACCCAGGACCACGCGGCCGCTGCCATAGCCGCTGCCGGCATCCCGGTCTTCGCCCACAAAGGCGAAACCCTCGCCGAGTACTGGGACTACACCCACAGGATCTTCGAATGGCATGACGGCGGTGCCCCCAACATGATCCTCGACGACGGCGGCGACGCCACCCTCCTTTTGCACCTCGGCAGCGACGCCGAGAAGGATGCCTCCGTTATCGCCAACCCCACCTGCGAAGAGGAAGAGTACCTGTTCGCCGCCATCAAAAAGCGCCTGGCGGAGCAGCCGGGGTGGTACGCCAAGACCGCAGCCAGCATCAAGGGTGTCACCGAAGAGACCACCACCGGTGTGCACCGTCTGTACCAGATGCACGAGAAGGGTACCCTCAAGTTCCCGGCCATCAACGTGAACGATTCCGTGACCAAGTCGAAGTTCGACAACATCTACGGCTGCCGCGAGTCCCTGATGGACGGCATCAAGCGCGCAACCGACGTGATGGTGGCGGGCAAGGTTGCAGTCATCTGCGGTTACGGCGACGTTGGCAAAGGGTGCTCCCAGGCGATGCGCGGCCTTCAGGCCCAGGTGTGGGTGACCGAGGTCGACCCGATCTGCGCGCTGCAGGCGGCTATGGAAGGGTACAAGGTCGTCACCATGGATTACGCCGCCGACAAGGCGGACATCTTCGTAACCACCACCGGCAATATCGACGTCATCACCCACGGCCACATGAAGGCGATGAAGCATAACGCCATCGTCTGCAATATCGGCCACTTCGACAACGAGATCGAGGTCGCCAAGCTGAAGCAGTACCAGTGGGAAAACATCAAGCCGCAGGTGGATCACATCATCTTCCCGGACGGCAAGCGCATCATCCTGCTGGCAGAAGGGCGCCTGGTCAACCTGGGCTGCGCCACGGGGCATCCCTCCTACGTGATGTCCTCCTCGTTCGCCAACCAGACCCTGGCCCAGATGGAGATCTTCTGCAATCCGGACAAGTATCCGATCGGCGTCTACACCCTCCCCAAGGAACTGGATGAGAAGGTGGCCCGCCTGCAGTTGAGGACTCTGGGTGCCATGCTGACCGAGTTGACCGACGCCCAGGCCTCCTACATCGGGGTGAAGAAAGAGGGGCCGTTCAAGTCTTCGCATTACCGGTACTAGCAATAGAGGGGTACTAGCCGATAGCTACATTCCCCCCTCTCCCTAACCCTCTCCCACCAGGGGAGAGGGGATTGCGGCCCCCCTCCTTCAATCCAAACAGGAAAGGGCGCCAGGTTTAATAACCGGCGCCCTTTTTACTGCCCTTTCTGCTCATTTATTCATGCATCCTGCTCGTTCTTCTTTGTTTCCTTCTCCCCCCGGTCCCCGGAGGCGCATGATGGGGACATTCAGGTCTGAACGCCGAACCGCGGGAGAATGTAGCGCTGCAGCGCAATCCAGAAGACAAAAACACCGGCCAAAATCAGCAACTCTTTCATGGGGTCACCTCCGGATGCACTATATCGCATATGCAAAAAAATGTATATAGTTCGGCCCGAATTATTTCAGCTGGCGGAGATCAGCTCTCCTCACGCCGGTAAACGCCGCTCTTGCCACCCTCCTTGTAGAGCAGCGATATCTCGCCGATGACGATCGATTTGTCGGTCCCCTTGCACATGTCGTAGACGGTGAGGGCTGCGACGGAGGCCGACGTCATCGCCTCCATCTCCACACCGGTGCGCTCGAAGGCTCTGACGGTCGCCTCTATCCGTATCTCGCCGCTCTTCTGGTCGGCCTGGAATGCGATCGCTACGTGGTGGATGGCCAGCGGATGGGAGAGGGGAATCAGATCCGAGGTCTTCTTTGCCGCGGCGATTCCGGCGAGCCGCGCCACGCCGAGGACGTCTCCCTTGGTCATGGACCCTTCAAGGATGGCGGCGAGGGTCTCCGGCTTGAGCAGAACGCGGGCTTGCGCGACCGCAGTCCTCAGCGTCTTCTGCTTGCCGCTTACATCGACCATGATGGCCTGTCCTTGATCGTCGAAATGGTTGAAGGTCATTGCTGCTCCTTGTGAGGCAAAATCAGGTTCTAGGTTCTACGTTCAAAAATTCGGAGTTCAGCTCTCACTGGAGAACTCGACTCTGTGGCGCCTTGGGCCAAATCCCCCCCCACCCCCCTTTTTCAAAGGGGGGAGTTTGTGGGTATGTAGTATGTAGGGTGGGCCGCGCCCACCATCAGAATGCGGGTGTGGTGGGCACGGCCCACCCTACAGGGAGGGCTAAGTCGGATGGAAGCGTCGGCTGTCCTTACCCTTCTTCGAGCAGGTCCACGTCCCTCAACAGCACTATGTCGACTTCGGTGCCCGCCGGGACGAAACTCGCCTCGGCAGGGAGGGCGACCAGGGCATCGCTTCGGGTCATGGTGCTCAAGACGCCGGTATGCTGGTCGCCGGCGCAGTAGGCGAGGTAACGGCCGTGCCTTTTCTTGACGGTGACGCGGATGAAGTTCACCTTGCCGACCTTCTTGTGGGCGTCTTCGGCAAGTATCCCCTTCACGAAGGGGCGGATCACCTTTTGCTGCCCCATCATCCTGAGCAGGGCCGGCTTGACCAGGAACTCGAAGGTGACCATGGTGGAAACGGGATTGCCGGGGAGGGAAAATGCCGGCTTCCCCTCCCTGACGGCGAACGCGGTAGGTCCGCCGGGCTTCATGTCGATTTTCCAGAAAAGCTCCTTGGCGCCCAGTTGCGCCATCACTTCTCTAACCAGGTCGCGCTCCCCTGCCGAGACGCCGGCCGAGGTGATCAGCGCATCGCAGGCAAAGCCTTCCAGCATCTTTTCCCGGTGGCTCGCAATGTCGTCCCGGGCGATCCCGATCAGGACCGGCTCGGCGCCGGCTTCCCGCACGGCGGCGGCGAGCGAGAGCGCGTTTGAGTTGATCACCTTTCCGGCGCCGGGAATCTCCCCCAACTCGATGAGCTCGTCACCGGTGGAAAGAATGGCGACGCGAGCCTTGCGGTACACCGGGACCAGGGCCTGTCCCATGGCGGCCAGCATGCCGATCTCGGAGGGGCGGATGCGGGTCCCCGCCGCCAGTATCCTGGCTCCGGCGGCAACGTCCGCGCCCTTCAGGCGGATGTGCTGCCGCGGCTGCACTTTCCCGGTGATGATCACCCGGTCACCGGTCTCATTGGTTTCCTCGACCGGGACCACGGCGTTGCACCCTTTGGGGATCGGGGCTCCGGTCATGATCCTGACCGCGCACCCCGGCTCGACGGTGGCCTGGTCAGGACCGCCGGCAGGGAGGAACCCGGTGACGCAGAGGCTTGCCGGAGTGGAGCTGCAGTCGGCGGCGCGCACGGCGAAGCCGTCCATGGCCGAATTATCGAAAAGCGGCATGTCCCAGGGAGCCGCAATGTCCCTGGAAGCGACCCTCCCCAGTGAGTCCATCAGAGACACGGTCTCCTCGCCCAGGGGCCTTACGTTGGAAAGGATGATGTTGCGCGCTTCTTGAAAGGTAGGCATGGTGAACCTCATTGCCTGCGGGGCGAAAAGGGGAGGACCGGTGATAAGCGTTATCTGCAAAAACAAACCTTCCGCTGCTACCCTTACGCCGCGTCGACCAGCTTCATCGGCACTTCGTAGGATATCTCGTGCACTTCCATCTCCAGCAGGTCGATGCTCAGCTTGCGGTTGCGCAGCAGCTCGCCCTTGCCGAGCAGGATCTTGCAGACCTCCGCGACCTCCAGGCTCGCCACAACAGCGGGTGTGAAGGCGGGATTGCCCAGCTGCTGCTCGATCCCCTTGCCGGCCACCCAGTGGCGGTAGATGCGCTGCACGGTGGTGTCCCCGGGCATCTGGGTGGCGACGTGGCCGTACCAGCCGCCGATCGCTCCGTGCACCATCGGGACCTCGGCTGCGGTTGAGACCTCCGCCAGCTCCAGGCGGTACGATATGCTGTCCAGGGCGTCGACCGCGACCTGGACTCCGGCCAGAAGCTCGAAGCCGTTTGCCAGGCAGAAGGCGTCCTTTACCGCGGTTACCGTCACGGCCGGGTTGATCTCGGCGACCCGGTCCACGGCGGCCTCAACCTTGGCCTTGCCCAGGGTGGCCGGTGTGGAGAGGATCTGCCGGTTAAGATTGTGTTCCTCGAAGATGTCGGGGTCGATGGCGACGATCTGTCCGACGCCGAGCCGCGCCAGTTCCTCTATGACATAGCCGCCCAGCCCGCCGCAGCCGATCACGGCGACCCGGCTCTGGAAAAGGCGTAACTGTTCGGCTGTCGAAATCATGTTCCTGTTGCGCTGGTAGCGTGCCGGGAAGAGCCCGTTCTCCAGGGCCAGTCCCTCCATCGCCGCGTGGCTCGTGCCGAAATGCTTGACGGCGGCGCATTGCGCGGACCAGGGCAAAAGCCCGTCCCGGGTCCAGTCCTTGAGAAATGTCAGGGCGTCTTCCATGTCAGCCTCCTCCAACCAGGGGGAAAAGTGAAAGGACATCGTTGTGGGCGAGTTTCTGGTCCAGGGTGCCATGGCGGCCGTTGATCATGATGATGCCGATCTCTTCCTCGGTGAGCCCCAGATCGAGCACGACCCTGCGGCATTCGGTCCCCTCGGGGAGTTCCTGCTCTGCTATCTTGAACCTGCCGTTTCTGAAGGTGGCGAACAGCTTGACTGTGACATGCATGGTGGCACCCGTTTGAATCTTGTCTGGCTGTTAAATTGTGCAACGTCAAGAGGCTGAGGTCTTTTCCGTAGGGTGGGCCGTGCCCACCGATCCCTGTCGGCCGGTGGGCACGGCCCACCCTACGGCTGCAGGAGTGACGGTCTGAGTAGTTACTGTTCCGGCTGTAACGAAAAAGCCCGGCGTGACTTTTGGTCACGCCGGGAGTTTAGCTGGTTGCTAGAAGTTCCAGAACTCGTCGATCTCTGCGTCGGTGAAGTCCCATACCGCGTTGTGCGGAGCAACCGGCTCGGTCTTGAAGAAGTCCGGCAGACGGTCGTGCACGTTGCTGAAGCCTGCCTCGATGTTGAACTGGCGCTCGAGCTTCAGGATGTGCTTGCCCAGGTTGGTGACGTCGTCGCCGGTGAGGGCGATGCCGAAGCGGGCGTTGATCATGTCGATCAGGGCCGGCAGGCACTCCGGGA